>JAESGY010000111.1_pt1 | contig 71201 bp, 71 predicted proteins | sample 9269841 | NCBI WGS metagenome assembly JAESGY01 (sample SAMN17022865, study PRJNA683097) | algae metagenome | isolation source: Spirirestis rafaelensis WJT71-NPBG6 and co-occurring heterotrophs from... | place: USA: Pinto Wells, Joshua Tree National Park, Colorado Desert, CA | collected 2006-08-15 | reverse complement strand
CCTCAATCAAGGGCTCCAGAAGGGCCCATTGTGCATCGCTGAGCATTGCTCCACCTCATCCCGGAGGAACAAAACGCAAGACGATCCAATCAGTTCAAGCGACAACACACCCTAGTCGCCCTGCTAATGTTTGACTCAGCCTCGAGCCATTTAGAGTGGATGGTGACCTAGCAATTGCTGCAGCGAAACAACTTACCAGCGCCGTTCCCGCTCTTTGCACAGCAAAATCAATAACTAGTGCCGATTTGCTGGTTGTCAGGATCATAGAGGGGCGTGCCCTCAATCCGATCGCTCTCAACGACCGGCCGCCCCATGCTGGGGCGGCGGAGCGGCCCAGAGCTAGAAGCTGTTCTCCAAGATGCTGACCAAGCCGGCGCTCCGGTCGAGAGGCGGAGATTGATCCATCCTTCCTGCCCGACCGGATGCAACCCGAGATCGGCATTCCCTGCCGCCGTCCCGCCGCTCCGTGCCTCCGGGCGGAGTCCGTCCAGGCAAGCCCCTAGGCCGGGAAAAGAGGAATCCCGCTCAGCGCCAGCCAGAACACCACGCCGGTGGCGGCGCAGTAGGCGGCGGTTGCCGTGACCACCGCGCCGATGGCCTTCCCGGGCGGGAGGAGGCGTCCGGCGATGAAGCCGACGACCGGCAGCCCGTGGAGAGCGTGCATGCCGAGGAAGTGGGCGGCGCGCAGGTCGCCTCCCGTGCGGGACCAGCCGAAGACCGGGACGCCGCCCGCGTCCGAGCGCACGCCGCCGATCCAATGGCCGTCGCCGGCCGAGAGCACGGCGCCGGCGCCGGCCCCGAGCACGAAGGTGAGCGCCAGGCCCAGCACCGCGGAAAGCCAGAAGGCCGTGGTCCAGCGGGCGGGCCGGTGGCGCCACAGGAGGGCCGCCACGGCGGGGCTGACGGCGGTCAGGGTCACCGCGCCGATGCCCATGAGGGTGTACATGGCGGCATGGAAGGGATCATCCACATGGTAGTGGGAGGCGAGCCCGCGGGCGGCCTGAAGGGTGATGTAGGCGATCTCGAAGAGGGATGCCCCGATGGCCGCCGCCACGAGCGCCCCCGCGACCCGCCCGCGCCGCACCCGCTCGGGCAGGGCCGCCATGAACCAGGCCAGCGTCAGCAGGTAGAGGCCGACCGAAGCCTGGAACTTGAGCGGCTTGATCCAGATCGGGATGTCATGGAGGCTGCGCGGGTCGAGGGCGAGCGCCAGGGCCGTCGGCCCCATCAGGGCCAGGATGGCAAGGCCGGCGCGGGCGAGGCGCGGCTCGAAAGGGGCCAGGGCGTTCCTCAGGCGAGGCGCGGGTCCTGCGGCGGCGGCGAGGGCGTTCATGCGAGGGCTCCCCGGGGGCGGGCGACGGGGCGGCGCAGGCGGGCTGCGCGCAGGGCGAGGAAGACGAGGAGGCCCAGGGGGCCGAACAGGAACGTGAGGGCCAGGGCCGGCAGGATCATCCAATGGGGCAGGCCGACCCGGCCGGCCTCCCGCACCTCCCAGGCGCCGACGAAGAGGTCGAAGGCGAGGTAGTGGAGCCAGCCCGCCAGCATGAGGCCGCGATGGCCGAACAGCGCGCTCACCTCGTCGAGGGAGGAGAACCCGCCCGGCGCCTCGCCCCAGAAGCGGGCGATGAGCCCCGCATAGGCCAGGCCGATCACGGCCGGAACGATGAAGGCCGCGACCGCCTGCGCAAGGCGCGGCCGAAGCGGCGCGAGGGCAAGGGCCAGCCAGCCGGCCATGGCCGCAAGACCCGCGAGGGAGAACAGGGATTCGAGCAAGGAATCGGGCATCGGGCGGCTCCGTTCTTGACAATGTAAAGATGCATGCTGACGGATATTATGACAATGTCAAGATGATCGGTTTAGAACAGGTCCCGCGACGGATGCGGGGCGGCTCCGAGCCTGCCCGGACGGAGCGATGCGGCAGGGTCAGGGCGAAGCGGGCGAAGGGCGCAACGGGAGGGAACGGGCCGCCTTTGCGACGCGCGAGCGGCAGGAGATCGCCGGGCGGCGCTTCCGGTCCGCTCGCGTCGGCGGGGAAAGCCCGGAATTCCCCAGCCGATCGCCGCGGGCGGCGCCATGCTTGTTGCGGGCCGCCCGGCAATGCAGGTTAGACTCCGCCGAAACCCGGCGCGGGACCAGGGTCAGGGACGGGGTGCGCGTGAAACGAGCAAGGGACAGGATGCCGGCAGGTTCGAAGGCCCCCGCCTACCACCATGGCGACCTGCGGCGGGCCCTGCTCGCGGCGGCCGAGGTGGTGCTGACGGAGCGCGGGGTCGAAGGGTTCACCCTTCGGGAATGCGCCCGGCGGGCCGGGGTCTCGCACGCGGCGCCCGCGCATCATTTCGGTGACGTGACGGGGCTTCTCACGGCGCTGGCGGCCCTGGGCTTCGAGACGCTCACGGCGGCCATGCGGGAGGCCCGGGACGGGATCGCGGATCCGGCGGAGCGGCTGCGGGCCGTCGGGCGGGGCTATGTGGCGTTCGCGCGGCAGTACCCCGAGCGCTTTCGGCTGGCCTTCAGCTGGCACCGCCTGAACCACGAGGACCCGGCCCTGCATGCGGCGGGCGAGGCGGCGTTCGCGGAGCTCGAAATGGCCATCCGGCTCGTGGCCGATGCGGCCGACGAACCCCTCGAGGGGGAGCTCCTGGCGGACCTCGTCCACGCCTGGTCGGTGGTGCACGGCTTCTCCCACCTGCTCCTCGCGGGACAGCTCGACCACGCGGTTGCGGGCGAGCGGGTGATGGCGGACCTGTTCGAGGCCGTCCTGAGGCGCATCCATGCCCCGGCACATGCAGGAGTTCGCGACCTGTCCGAAAAGAGCAAGCGCGTTCCTGCCTCGAGGCCCGGAACGCCGCGATCGGACCCTGCCTGCTGACCTGTGAGGGCGCCGCCTGCTGGAGCGATCCCCTGACAGCTTCCTCGTCCTGCATGACCGGCTCGCGAACCGGCGCGAAGCGAATGAACCTACCGCCGCGCGAACAACGCGTCGTTGCGGGCGCGCCATGCGTCATCCGACAGCCAGTTGTAGTCCTGATCGGGCATGAGCGGGACGGTCTTCACCTCCGCCGCCGGCATGGACAGGAAGAAGCTGTCGCGCTCCTGCGAGACCTTGAGGAAGCGCATGGGAACCACGATGCTGTCCTTGCCGGGCGTGAAGAACCCTCCCGACGCCACGATCGCGTAATCCCGCCGGTCCTTGGTTCCGAAGACGATGTTCCTGACCTCGCCGACGATCTTGTCGTCGGCGCTTCGCACCTCTGCGCCGATGATCTGGTCCGCCCTCAGGCCCGGGGCAAGCTCGTCGATGTTGATCAGCGGCTTGGCGTCCTTCTGATCGCGGCGGCCCTGCACGCCGCTGCGCTGGACCTTTGGTTCCCGCGCGGCGATCTGCTTCTCGGCCTCCTCCTCGTCGTTGCCGCCCAGGGAACCCATGGGAGGGCCGGACAGGAGCTCGCGGATATTGCCGAGAAGGCGCTCGCAATCCTCATGCCGCCCGTACGACCAGAGGGTGATCGCCGCATCCCTCAGATTGCGAAGGTCGCGGACGACCTGACGATTGGCCTTCCCGCGAAGTTCGGGCTTTTGCAGAATGGCTTCCTCGAGCCTCGCATCCGCGATCTGGCAGTCTGCCGCGGCCTGCGTGGTGCCGAACACCCCGAGGAGAGCGATCGCGAGGAGAATCCGTGCCGGTTTCATAGGTGGTCCGATCTGTAAGAAGGCTGAGCGCAGGTCAAAAGCCCCCCGGCGATGCATGCCAGGCGCGTCCCTGACATGCGAACATTATCAAGAAGGCGATATGGTTCTTGAGGCGCTTTCCAAGTATTTATCAGATTGCGCCCAATGCCTCATGGGAATGCCGACAGACATTGAGAACGGTTCTCTGCGAGTATACACAGTTTGTAGTGAAGTTAGGCAAAAAATTATTATAATTATATTTCAGGAGAATCCCGCGGTTGCCCTCGATAAGCCATCATATCGGCCGCATGCTCCAAAACAGAAACAAACGGAGGGCAGTGATATGGCGGCAACGACGAGCGACACACAGGACCGGATCAGGCAGCGCGCCTATGAGCTTTGGGAGCAGCACGGCCGATCCGAGGGTTATGAGGCGGAGTTTTGGCACCAGGCTGAGCGTGAGCTGAGGGGTGAAGCGAGCAGCAGCGACACCCGCAAAGGCGTCAGCGCGAACGCTGCTTCGGCCAGGAGCGGTTCAGGATCGGACGGCCCATGCTAAGGGCCGCTTCTCCGGAAGCAGCTTTGCGTCATCGGGCCAGGTTGCTTGACCCGTCGTCCCCGGATTCCAAGGCTTCCCTTGCCTGTGCCGCGGCAAGGGACTCCGGAGTGACAGGGATCGCCTGGAACGATCCTGTCCCACCCTGGCGCAGGGGTAGAAAGATCACCGTTGCAACACGGTGGTAGGCCAGGAACGACAAGCCCTCGATCGGCTCCTCGTCCGTCTGGACCGTATAGGTCCCGGCCGGCTGCAGCTCATCCAGCCCAGCCAGGGAGAACGGCCGGGCGAACGTGATCGTCCTGGTGGTCGTGCGCGCATTCATGGCCGTTCTCCACGTTTCAAACCGGCTTGGGTTAGGCCCCAACCTTGTTGGCGCAAGCGGTCGCCACCGGGCGGTTGCCTTCGGAGGCTCCGGGCATGGTGGCCCACCCGTTCTTCATCACGATGTCGCTGCGCTCGTAGATGGAGGCTGCTTTCAGGAGCGCGACCCGCTCGGCAAGCTGCGGGTCCCGCTTGGCCTGGTCGAGGCAGATCGATGTCAGCGCCGCGACCATGTCGGTTCGCGACTGATCGGCGGCCATCTGCCGGGCCGTGCCGCCTGTCACCCAGCCACCCCAGTTGAAGCCGATCACAGCCACTGCAATCGCACCGCATGCGACGCCATACAAGCCGGGCTTAAGCCATTCTGGGGTGTTCATGATGTCATCTCTCAAAACCGGCAAGAAAATACTGTCTTGCCATAAATATTGTTGTAGCACACTTATTGTGATCTCGATGGTTTTATTTTGCGATATCTTCGTATCATCTGGATGATCGCTCTTGGGGGCATCCATAGCTGCCCTGGGGGTTGATCGCTAGGCGGAATTGATCGCAAGAACGATCCGGCGGCCTTTCGATGCAGCTCACGACGCCGCGCCATAGGGCAGGCTCGGGCGCGACGCCGCTGCGGCAGCCCTCAAATTTCGTGTGGTCGGTGAGCTTTTCGGTGGGATCGCGTGGTGATGGGGCCCACGCCGGAGAGGCTGGCGAAGACATCGACGTCCAAGCGGGCCACGCGCCCGCTCAAGAGGCGCTTGCCGGCGCCGATCTGGTGGTTGTCAGGGCCATAGACCGCCGGGCGCAGGTTCGGGCCCGGCTCGAAGCCTACCGCACCGTCACCTGATCCTTGATGCGCTCATAGACCGAGCGCCGGAGGATCCGTTTGGTCACCAGGTCTTCCGCCGAGGCGTAGGGGCGGCCGCGCATGATGGCGCGGGCGACGGGGCCGGCGCCGTCGATGGCGTTGAGCTGCTCAAGGGTTGCCGTGTTGAGGTTGACGAGGCCGGACGCCCCTGCGGGAGGCGGAGCCACGGCGGCGACCTTGTCCTGGACCGCGGCGGGGGCCGCCTGCGGGGCGGCGGGGGGCCGCTCGGGCTTGGGGAATTCGACGGTGAGCGGCTCGGGGGCGGCCTTGACGGGAGCCGCCGGGGCGCGGGCCGCGAGGCTGCGGCTTGCGCCCAAGGGGGCGTCGGGCAGGGCCTGCGAGCCTTGCGGAGTAGACGGCGCGGGAGCCGCGAAGGCGGCGGCGGAATCCGGCGGCGGCGGCGGTGAGGGCCGGAGCGGGAGCGATTGCGGCAGGGAGACCTGCCGCGCGGGCTCCTGGAACAGGGACCGCGGCGCCGGGGCCGCGGGAGCCGCCTGGGGCAGGGACGCCACCTGAACCGGGGAGACCTGGGGCGGGGCGGCCGGGGCGGCTTGGGCCGCCAGGGCGGGCTTCGGCGCGGCGTCGCCCCCCTGGGCGGCCGCGACCGTGGAGGCAGCGTTGGCGCCGTCCTGGGAGGACGGCCATGCCAGCCATGCGAGCCCTGCGGAGCCGACGGCCAGAACGAGCATGACCCGGACGACGGCCCCGCCGAGCAGCCTGGCGGAACCGTTGGACCGGGAGGGAGCGCCGATGTGCATGGAAGAACCTTTGCGGATTTCCATCGATGGACGGGAGAGGAAGCTTCCGGTTAAGCCCCCTATGTGGCGCAGACATGGCAGGCCCGGGCCGGTTTTGGCAAGCCCGCCCTGCGTCCCCAGGGTTTTTCGGCGGGGATTGGCCGGGACCGATCCCCGTGGACGGCTCAGGCCGCGGGCCGGATGCCGCTTGCCGGGGTGGGGATCTCGATGTCCACCTCCAGGGTCGAGACGGACGCGCCGCGCTCCATCTTGATCTGCACGTTGTCCTGCGCCACCGCCATGTGCTTGGCGATCACCGCCATGATCTCCTCGCGCAAGGTGGCGACCAGATCGGATTCGCCGCCCACGATGGTGCGCTCGTGGGCGAGCAGGACCTGGAGCCGCTCGCGGGCGACCGGGGCCGAGGTGCGGCGGTTGAAGTTGAAGAAGTTGAACAGGTTCATGCGGCCCTCCGGGCGAACAGCTTGCTGAACAGGCCGCGCTTCTGCACGTCCACCACCGTCTCGCCCTGCAGGCGGCGCACGGCCTCCTGATAGGCCCGCGCGGCCGCCGAATGGGGGCTGCCCAGGGTCACGGGCGCGCCCAGGTTCGAGGAGCGCAGCACCTCGGTGCTCTCCGGCACGATGGCGAGGAGCGGGATCGACAGGATGTCGAGCACGTCCTCCACCTTGAGGATCTCGCCGCGGGCGGCGCGGGCGGGGTCGTAGCGGGTGAGCAGCAGGTGCTTCTCCACGCGCTCGCCCTTCTCGGCGCGCTCGGTCTTGGAATCGAGCAGACCGATGATGCGGTCGGAATCGCGGATGGAGGACACCTCCGGGTTCGTCACCACCACGGCCACGTCCGCGTGGCGCATGGCCAGCGTCGCGCCGCGCTCGATGCCGGCGGGGCTGTCGCAGATGATCCAGTCGAACTTCTCGCGCAGTTCGCCGATCACGCGCTCGACGCCCTCGTCGGTGAGGTTGTCCTTGTCGCGGGTCTGGGAGGCGGGCAGCAGGAACAGGGTCTCCACCCGCTTGTCGCGGATGAGCGCCTGGTCGACCTTGGCGTCGCCCTTGATCACGTTGATCAGGTCGAACACCACCCGGCGCTCCGCTCCCATGATCAGGTCGAGGTTGCGCAGGCCCACGTCGAAGTCGATGACGGCGACCTTCTTGCCCGTCTGCGCGAGCGCCGCGCCCAGGGCCGCCGTGGAGGTCGTCTTGCCGACGCCTCCCTTGCCCGATGTCACCACCAGAACTTTCGCCATTCTTGTCCCTCCCGAAAAGCGCTTCGAGGCTGTTGGCGCAACGGCGATGCCGGGGGGTTCCCGCTCCTGTCAGGGGGCGGAAGCGAATCGGGGCCGTTGCGGATCTTGAAGTTGCGTTAACGAGCCTACTTCGCGCCCGTCATGGTTACCGGACGGTTAACGGCTGGCGCAATCTGGCTGATTTCAGCCATTTCGGCAGGGTCGGGCGTCGGGCCGGCGCTCGGCGCTGCGTCCTTCGGGCTACGACGCGTTCAGGGAGTGGCGCACGTCCGAGGGGGAGGCGTCGTATTGCTTGCGGAAGGCGCGGTTGAAGGCGGTGATGTCGCCGAAGCCGCACTCGTACGCGATGGTGCTGATGCTCATATGGGACATGCGCGGGTCCTGCAGCATCCGGTAGGTGCGCGCCAGGCGCTCCGTCCGCACATGGTCGGAGAAGCTGGTGCCCTCCATCTCGAACAGCTTCTGCACGTAGCGGGGCGACACCCGATGGCGCAGGGCCACGCCGTCCAGGGACAGAGTCGCTTCTCCGAGGCGGAGGGAGATGTCCTCCTTGATGGCGCGCAGGCGGGCGGCGCGAAGGCTGCGCTCCTTCGCCACCTCGGCCGCATCCTGCGACGCGCCCAAGGCCAAGGCGGCGAGATCGTAGACGTGGGTCACCACCACTTGCTGCAGTTCGGGGGTCGCGATCGACCGCTGGTCCTGCAGGATCTTAAGATAGCCGAACAGGAGCCTGGGAAAGTTGTTCTCTGCCGGGATGATCTTGTTGTAGGCGTCGTCCAGCCCTGGCGCCAAGGCTCGCAACACCGGCCGGGACAGGCGAACCGCCGTCGAATGCCCTCCGGACGGCACCGAGAAGACGAGGGGATCCGTGCACGACAGAAGAGTGGCGTCCGCTAGTCTCAAGGTGAGCTCGCGACCCTTATGGACCACGATGGCATCGTTGCGGTTCATCATCTGAAGCAGGATGCTGTCGTCGTTGCTGGCGGCCAGTTCCGGCGAGGCCCGGTAATGGACGGACGAGGTCTCGCCCGAGAACAGGTTGAGCCCCGGCAGGGTGCGCAGGGTCACATCGCACCGGAAACCTTTTGCCTCGATGGGCTCCACGTCGAGCTTGAGGATGACCCGGCCGAAATTCTCCCGCCAGAGAGCGACCCGCTCACTCTCCGGCAGCGCCTCTGTCGAGAGATGATAGGCATTCGACGACACGCGATAGAGCCCCCAGGTCAGAATTCAGTCCGTCAGGTGCCGCGCTGCCGACAAAAGATTTTCTCTGCGGCATCGCATAAGAACCTCTCCAGCGCTCTCATGCTGGGATGAATTCTGCCCACAATTCCATTATTGTATTACAACGTATGATTTCAACGGTACAACGTTAAGAGCGTTGCCTCTATGCCCCGCAAAAATCCTGCTTCGGGGACCCGCGCCTTCGTCTGCGAAGGGGGGATCTGAAGATGCGGCATCGTTTCTGCCACCGCAGGTCCGAAACGGTTCCTTAGAAGAACGACTGCCTCGGTGGCCGGGCCCCGAAGGGCTCTCGCAGGGGTCGCGCCTTACAGTCCTATCGCGGCTCAGCGCCAATCCTTGTCCGAGGCCACCTGCATCCGCTCGGCGGCGTCCTTGATGTCGGCCAGATCCACCGGATCGCTGAACGGGTCCTCGTCGAGCTCCGTCACCCGGTTCAGGGCCTTCTGCCAGCGCCGCAATTCGTCGATATAGGGGCCGAAGGGCGCCCGCTTCAGGCGTCCGTTCTCCTCCACCAGGTCGCAGAGCCCGTTGTGGAGCCACTCGCCCGTGTGCCAGTCCGGCATGTCCACCGCCGGGAACAGGCACACCCCGTGTAGGTCGATGCCCTTGCGCACGGCGGCGAGGGCCTCCTCGACGATGTCGCATAGCCATTCGGGCCGCCCCTCCCGCAGGCCGCTGGTCTCGCCCACGATCATCGGCCGCCGGTAGCGCTCGAACGCATAGGTGAGCAGGTCGCCGAGGGGCCGGATGCGCTCGTCGTGGGGCTCCAGGGAGGCGTGGGGGCCGTTCTCCCGGTATTCCATCTGGCCGAAGGAATAGCAGTTGACGCCCACGATATCGAGCACCTCCGGGGCGCCGCCGAGCTCCGGGTGGCGCAGGCCGCCGATCACGTCCCAGGCGAAGAAGGCGTCGTCGTAGGTCTCCCGGTCGGCGTCGTCCTGCAGGTCCGGCCGGTCCCGGGGCGCCACCACCAGGATGAGCGGATCGATATGCACCATGCGCGCCTGCGGATCGACCGCCCGGATGGCCTTCACGGCCGCGATGTCCGCCCGGCACAGGGCCAGGCGCAGGGCGCGCCGGCGCTCGTCGGTCTTGCCCCAGGGGGCGGTCCAGGCCCATTCGCCGCCCATGAAGGCGAAGAAGGTGATCTCGTTGATGGGGGTGAAGAAATGCGGGCCCCGCACCCGCGCCGTTACATATTCGGCGGCGGCCCTCGCATAGGCGGCGAACCGCTCGGCGAAGTCGGGCGCGAAGGGATCGACATCGTCCGGAAAGCCGTAATGGCACAGGTCCCAGATCGGCAGGATCCGGTGGCGGTTCATGGCGGCGATGAAGGGATCGAGCCCGGAGAAGTCGTAAGTTCCGCCCCGCTCCACGAAGGGCCACGGAACCCCCTCCCGGGCCACCGCGATGCCCAGCGAGCGCAGGAAGGCGTAATCCTCGTCCGCATGCTCCCGGTGCTGGGTCTCGGCAGTCAAATCCCGCCGCCCCTTGTCCTTCCAAACGAAGGTGGAGCACTCGAAGCCCGACAGGAAGAAGGTGGGAAAGAGGCCGGCCTGCACCCCATCGCGGGGGGCTTGGGGAGGGGGTGGCGGGGTGTCCAAGGCGGTTTCCTCCTGGGGATCGTGTCAGATCTCGTCCGCAAGATCGGGTTGTCGCCCCCGGGAGAGAGGCTCCGGCCATCTCCGGCCGGAGCCCAAGAATCAGCGTCCGTCGCGCTTGAGGGAGCCCGCGTCCTGGCCGCCCGTCTGGGCTCCGCCGGTGCCGATGGAGCCGGTGGAGGCGGCGGGGCCACCGCCGGGGGCGAGGCCGCCGGGTTGCAGGCCGGTGGAGAGGCCGGAGGGGGCGCGGGGCGGGTTGGCCGAGGAGAACCAGCTCGTGTCCTGAGCGGGTCCGCCCACCGCATGACCTGTGGCGGGGGTTCCGGGAGGTCCGGCTTCGTCGCCGGAGGCGAAGCCCTGCTGGGCCATCGGGCCCCCTGCCGTCGTGGTGCCTGCCATCGAGGCCCGTTCCGCCGCGGCTCCTGGCGTCGTGCTCCCGGTCGTGGGCCGCCCCATGCCGCCGCTGCGGCTGAGCCGGTTGTCGACCACGCCGCTCTGGAGCGGGAACGGCGGCTCGGGCTGGCGGCGGACCGGCTGGAGCCGCCTGTTGCTGCTCGACCGCTGCCGGGTCTGGCTCCACAGGAGGGCTGCGGTGCCGATGGCGGCCACGCCCGCCAGAACGCCAAACACCATGCCGGTGGAGGCGCCGTAGCGGCTCGGCATCATCGCCTGGGGCAGGTGCCAGCGGCGGGACTCGATGGAGGCGATCTTCTCGCGCTCATAGGTGAGCCGCATGGAGTCGAGCTCGTGCGGCTCGACGACGGTGCGGGCGAGCGTCATCACGCCGCCCTCCTCCAGGGTGAAGAGATGGCCGATCATGCCCACGAGCTGCTTGAAGTCCTGCCCCCATTCGCGGTTGTTCACGTCCGGCATGGCGGAGAGCTCGTCCATGCGGCGGCGGATCTCCTGCCGCTCCTGGTCGAGTTCGGTGAGATAGCTGCGGGTGCGGTCGTCACGGGCGAGAACCGGATGGATCGCCCTCTCCTCGGCCCTGAAATGCCGCTCCAGCTCCACGTCCAGTTCCTCGAACAGGCCGGCGCGGCCGTTCGGGCCGCCGCCGGTCGCGCGCAGAACCTCCCGGCCGAGCTCCAGGATGTTCGCGTGGTCCGTCAGCACCATCTGCCATAGGTCCATCGGGTGCCTCCTCTTGGGTTGATTGCCTTGCGGGTGAACGGCCAGAGTCACAGGCTGTTCCGCCGGGCAACCCGGGCAAAAGGAGGATGGCGGCCCCGCCCTCCTCGGCGGCCCCGCCTCTACTCGGCAGCGGTAGGGAGCGGCTTGGAGGCGTCGGGCAGGCCCGGCGCCTCGCAGCCGGTGGCGCAGCAGCGCCCGGGCTGTCGGGAGACGCGCTGGCCCCGGTCGAGCACGCCCCGGTCGAGAAGTTGCTCCACGAGCTCGGCCTTCTCCACCACGGGGTAGTTGCGCCAGATCTCCCGCTTCATCGCCTCCGGCGAGCCGCCGCCATGGAGCGAGATCAGGGAATACCAGCCGCCCTGGTGGGACACCGTGAGATCCTCCACGAGGCGGGCCACCTCCATGCGCTGCTCCATGGGAATGTCGGGCCGCCCGCCCAGCACCGCCGCAAGCGAGGCCTGGGTGTCGGGATTGTGATCCTCGTCCGGGCCGGGCAGGGCCACGATGAGGCCGCCCGACACGTAATGGGCGAGCCTGTGCATGTCGTAGATCTTGGTGGCGAGCAGGAGCTTGCCGATGTTGGAGAACACCGCGTCCGGCATCACGGAGCCCGCCGGGTCCGTGGCGCAGTAGACGGAGGATGCGACCCCGCAGGCGAAAAAACCTTCCGTGATCGCGATCAGCTCCACCATGGCGTCGCGGATGTGCCCGTGGCGGTCGGGATCGAGCCCGTTGGCCTCGATCATCAGGGCCCCCGCTCCGATGAGGAGGTCGCCGAATCCGGCCCGCGCGCCGATGCAGGAATGGCGGTGGTGGGTGGCGTAGGAGGTGGTGAGGAACCCGCCCTCCTCGGTCTCGCCCGCCAGGAACACCCGCTCGTGCGGCACGAACACGTCGTCGAAGATTACCACCCCGGTGGATTGCCCGTACTTGGCGGAGAACTTCGCCGCCGCCTCGCCCGGCCGCCCCGCCGGGCGCGCCACGATGGTGACGCCCGGCGCATCCACGGGCACGGCGCAGCACAGGGCGAAATGCGCGTCCTCCGGCGTGTGGGTGCGGCAGGGCATGACGAGGAACTCGTGCATGTAGGGCGCGCCGGTCACGATGGCCTTGGTGCCGCGGATCACGATGCCGTCCGGGCGGCGCTCCTTGATGTGCACGTAGACGTCCGGGTTCGCCTGCTGGCCGGGCCGCTTGGAGCGGTCGCCCTTGGCGTCCGTCATGGCGACGCCGAGCGTCCGGTCCCGGTCCTGCGCCTCGTGCATGTAGTTGAGGAAGCGCCCGTGGTAATCGGTGCCGTGGGCCTCGTCCGCGCGCTTGGTCGCCTGGAAGATGCCGTTGAAGGCATCATGGGTGAGGTAGCGCTGGGCGCAGCCGGAGGTCCGGCACACCAGCCGCACCGCCTCGAGCTTGGCGAGCAGGTCCGCGGAGGTCTCGTCGATGTGGAGCATCCGGTTGACGATCTTGCCCGAGGTCCCCTGGCGGGCCGTCATCAGGGGCAGGTGCTCCGCCCTTTGGGCGAAGTCGTAGGTGATGCCCACCGCATCGATCCCCGGCCGCAGCAGCGGCTCGTCCGCCACGCTCTCCACGGCGCTGCCGTTGACGAACACCCGCGGCCTGTAGGCGCGCAGGGATTCCTGGTAGTCCGCGGCACTCATCAGCATGGCAGGCGTCCTCGTCTCTTGTGGGGTCATTTGAACATCGTTAGATTTTGCGTCAAGGGTGTGTTGCGGGGGTTGGGCGCGACACCGTCCGCTGTCATCCCCGCGCGGGCGGGGATCCATAAACTCAACAGTGGACGGAAGAGTGGGGCGGCATCCCCTGCGCCTGACCCTCGACCGCGAGCGGTTATGGATCCCGGGCTCCGCTGCGCGGCCCCGGGATGACACGGGCATCTCCTCTCCATCTTGTGGGGAGGAGAGCCGCGTCGCGCCTGTGGAAATGAATCCCCCTCCCGGCCCCTCAAGCCGCCGGGGACGACAACGTAGGAACGGGAGGCGAGGCATGGGGCGGGAGCGCAGGGGCGGGCGGGAGGTCAAGCGCGGGCTGATCCTGGAGGCGGCCAGGAAGGTGTTCGAGGCGGAGGGGCTCGACGGGGCGTCCCTGCGGGCGATCGCGGCCGAGGCGGGCTACACGCCCCCTGCCCTCTACTTCCACTTCGACTCCAAAGAGGCGATCTACGCCCAGGTGCTGCAGGCTTCGCTCGCCGGCCTGAGGGAGGTGGTGACGCAGGCGGCCGCGCCCGCAAGGGACCCCGCCGAGCGCCTGCGCAGGGCCTCCCTGGCGTTCTTCGACTTCTACGCCGAAAACCCGCGCGACCTCGACCTCGGCTTCTACCTGTTTCGCGGCGGCATGAAGCCCAAGGGCCTGGGCCGGGAGCGGGACGAGGCGCTCAACGGGGCGCTCGCCGCAGCCCTCCGGCCCATCACGGACGCAGCCGAGGCCCTGGGGGCGTCCCGCGAGGAAGCGGGCATCCTCACCGTCGACGTCTTCGCCCACGCGGCGGGGCTCCTGCTTCTCGCCCATACGGGCCGCATCCGCATGTTCGGCCTCTCGGCGCCGGACCTGATGGCGCGCCATGTGGATGCCTGGATCGAGCGACTGACCCGCTAGACCGGCCGCGGCCTCGCCGGAACGCCGAGGGGACATTCGAGCGCCGCCCGGTCCCAATCGCCCGCAACCGCCGCAGCCGTATAGGTGGCCGACAGGAAGTCGAGCAGCAGGCTGTCGGGATCCTCCGCCGACCGCACCCTGTCATAGGGCAGGATGAACTCGCCGAGATTCGTGTCGAAGGACGCGCCCGGCGGGGCCTGCGCCTCCCGGAAGCCCGGCGGCTCGGGATAGGCGTAGGCGTAGAAGGCCGCCTGCGGATAGGCGTCGCTGCCGGGCCAGAACCCGGCGCTGCTCACCTCGTGCGAATAGGCCTCGCGGGTCACCGGGTCGGGCAGCCCCGGCACGCCGCCGGGATGGGGCGGCGCGCGCCGCCCGGAGAAGCGCGTCACCGCCAGATCGAAGCTGCCCCAGAAGAAATGCACCGGGCTCGCCTTGCCCAGAAAGCCGCTGCGGAACAGCTTGAACACCCGGTCGGCCTGCACCAGCGCGCGCCAGAAGCGGTGCGCGGCCTGGGGGTCGTAGGCCCGGTGCGTTTCGTCCTGGGGGAAGCGGATGGGGTCCGGCACCTCGTTGGGCCTGTCGTTGATCCGGACCGGAATGCCGATCCCGTCCAGGACGCCCATGACCCGATGGTAGAACTGCGCCACGCTCTGCGGCTCCAGCGCCAGCGACGGCGCATCCCCGCGGCTGGTGCGCACCAGAAGGCGGTGGGCGATGAAGTCGAACTCGATCTCGAGGATCTCGCCGCCGACCGGAATGGGAGAGGTGCTTAAGCCCCGCGCCGTCACGTAGAGCGGCACCTGCCAGCCGTGGTTGAGCCAGGGCGTCAGCGCAAGCCGGACCTTGCCGACGATCTGCGTCCAGAGCTGCAGGGTCGCGGCGGTGTCGCGCCAGGACGGATAAGGCAGGTCGGGCCAGGCCGCATGTCCCATGGAGCGCCTCCGCTGATCGGGCATGGAAGGGCCGGCGAACGCCGCCGGCCCTCATAGTCCACCCTAGCATCGGTCCCCCGCGGGCGATACCTGCCCCTGCCCTTAGGGCACGTAGGTGACGGACCAGCGCACGTCGACGCCGTAATGAAAATCGTCCCCCGCGGTCGAGACCGGGCAGTCCATCGTGAAGGTGAGAGGAGCCGCGACGGTCTCGGAGAAGCGGCCGACCGGCAGCAGGATCGCCTGGTCGCCGGCTGCGCCCTCGTCGGCTTCCAGGATGCCGTCCTCCTCCACACCCCAGGATGAGACGGCGATCCGCGTCTGGCCGGGAGGAACCACCTGCGGCTGGCCGACATGGGCGAACCCGACCGGATAGGGCCGGTCCGTTTCGTTCCAGTCGTCCACGTCCTGCTTGGGGAGATGGAAGTCCGGCTGCTGGAGGAGGATGGGCTGGTTCCTCGGCCCGGCATAGACGCGGAACCAGAACTTGGCCTCGCCGTAGCCGCCTCCATCGCCGTCGTTGTAGATGTGGACGGTGGGGAACTCGACGGTCAGCTTGCGCCGCAGGGCCGTGAACTCCCATTCCCTGAGGTCCCAGTTGCCGAACCGGTCCGTCACGACGGCCACGGCGAAATAATGGTTTCCCGGGAACAGGGGCGCGATCTCCACCACATGGTTGGTCGAAAGCCCCAGCGGGAGCGTCGGCGCGCCGTCCGGCTCGACGAGATGGGGGATGCCGGCGCTGTCGCGGACGGGCTTGTTTCGCGAGGCGCCGATCAGCACGATCTCGGTGGGGATGTTCGTAGCCACCTGGTGGGCATACCAGGTGCCGCCGAAATCCCGGTTCTCGTCGGTGATCAGCTTATCGCGCCTCGGCCTCTTGAAGAGGCAGTGAGAGATGCCGCCCGAGCTCGTCGCCCGCGCCTGGAGCCGCATGGCCATCGTCCCCGACGCCACGCCCGCGGCGTTCCAATCCTTCATGACCAGCGCCCAGAAGGTGGGATTCCTGCGCGGCGCGCCGGATCTGTCGCGCCTGGTCGTGGCGCCCTGATGGATGTCTCCGGGCCCCCGAGGGCGCAGGCCGCGCCCAAGCTCGTGATCGAGGGCGTCTCGAAGCGGTTCACCCCGTCGCGGGCCGTGGTCCAGGCCCTGGACCAGGTGTCCCTGGCCGTTGCCGAGGGCGAGTTCGTCTGCCTCATCGGCCCGAGCGGATGCGGCAAGTCCACCCTGCTCGACATCGTGGCCGGCCTGACCAAGCCGGACGAGGGCCGGGTGCTGGCGGACGGCAAGCCAGTGGTGGGCCCCGGGCGGCAGCGCCTGGTGATGTTCCAGGAATCGGCCCTGTTCCCCTGGCTCGACGCCTTCGGCAACGTGATGTTCGGGTTGAAGCTGCGCACGGACCTCACGGGCGGGGAGCGCCGGACGATCGCCGATCATTACCTGGAGCTCGTCGGCCTCCAGAAGTTCAAGCACGCCCATGTGCACGAACTCTCCGGCGGCATGAAGCAGCGGGTGGCCCTGGCGCGGGCGCTGGCTCCCGATCCGCAGGTTCTGCTCATGGACGAGCCCTTCGCGGCCCTTGACGCGCTGACCCGCGACCAGCTCTACGACGACATCCAGCGCATCTGGATGGAGAGCCGCAAGACCATCGTGTTCGTCACCCACAACGTGCGCGAGGCCGTGTGCCTGGGAGACCGGGTGGTGCTGATGTCGCCCTCCCCCGGCCGCATCGCCCAGGTGTTCCACATCCCGGTGCCGCGGCGCCGGGACATCAACGATCCCGCCCTCGGCGGCTACGCCTACACCATCGCGGCGGCCGTGAAGGGCGCCCTGTCCCGGCCGGGGGCGGTATCCGAATGAGGCGCATCCTCGTGGCCGTCCTGTTCTTCGCGGCCCTCGTCGCCCTGTGGGACCTGGCCGTGCGCAGCGGCCGCTGGTCGGCGGTCATCCTGCCGTCCCCGGTCTACGTGGCGCAGTATGTCTGGAGCGCGCTCCTCGACGGCACCCTTCTCGAATCCACCTGGGTGACCATGAAGCGGCTGCTCATCGGCTACGTCGCCGGCGTGGTCATCGGCCTGCCGCTGGGGCTTCTCACCAGCACGTCCCAGGTTCTCGAGGACACCATTGGGGCCCTGGCCTTGGGATTGCAGACCCTGCCAAGCGTGTGCTGGGTGCCCCTCGCCCTGATCTGGTTCGGCCAGACCGAGAGCGCGATGCTGTTCGTGGTGGTGATGGGCACCGTGTGGTCGGTGATCATCGCCACCGACCACGGGGCGCGCAACATCCCGCCGATCTATGCCCGCGCGGCGCGCACCATGGGGTCGGAGGGCTTCCACAAATGGACCAGGGTGATCCTGCCGGCCTCCCTGCCCTTCCTGGTCAGCGGCATGAAGCAGGGCTGGGCCTTCGCCTGGCGCTCCCTGATGGCGGCGGAGATCTACGTGACGATCCTCACCGGCTTCGGCCTCGGCCATCTTCTCCATTACGGGCGCGAGCTCAACGCTATGGAGCAGGTGATCGGCATCATGATCGTGATCGTGCTGATCGGGCTGCTCGCCGACCGGCTTCTCTTCTCGCCCTGGGAGCGCTTCCTCCACCGCCGCTGGGGCACCAACGTGAAGGGCGCGTGAAGGCCTTGCCTCACGAGGCTCCCGGCGGGGCGAAGAAGCACACGATGGCCTTGGTGGTGGGCTCCTCGCACATGTGGAAGTGCTCGTCCGGCGAGGGCTTGGCGTGGCGTCGCCGGATCAGGCGTCCGTCCCAGAGCCGCCATCCCTCGGCGGTCTGGGTCACCGTCTCGCCCCTGGCCTCCACCAGCTCCCGGCAATCGTCATCGCTGCAGCACCAGGCCGGATACCAGCCATGGGCCAGGGCCGGCGCGCCGAGGAGCGCCGCCGCCAGCACCATGATCGCAGAAGCCTTCCAGCAGCTCATATGGCCATCGGCCTCCCTTGGCCCCTGCCCTTCCGGCGCGGTCACCAGGGAGGAGGCCTAGGGATTATTGGTCGCCGCGGCGGCTTTGGGAGGGGGCTCCTTCCCGTCTCCCGGCAGGTCCCGCCGCCACGGGGCGGCGCTGCGTTCGTTCTCAACGGCGGCCTCAAGGGCCACCCTGTCCTATCCCTGGTGTTCCTGCGCCCGGAAATAGGGCTCCACCTTGCCCTTGAGCTTGATGGTCATGGGATTGCCGAAGCGATCCTTGGATGCGCCGGCGGTCACGCGGATCCAGCCCTCGCTGACGCAGTACTCGTCCACATTGGTCTTCTCGACCCCGTTGAAGCGGATGCCCACGTCCCGCGCGAGCACGGCCTCGTCGTAGAACGGGCTGTTGGGGTTCGAGGACAGGCGGTCGGGGGGCGTGTCGGTCATGAGGGGCGTCTCCGGTCGGGTGCGTCGGTCCAGCCTGTATCGCAAGCGCCGGAGAAGCGGAAGCCTTTGCGGAGCGGGCTCCGATTGCGGGGATGGATCCCCTTCCCTCGCTTCGCTCGCCGGGGATGACACCAGACCTGACACCCTCTGTGTCATTCCCGGCCGGAGCGCAGCGGAGGGTCGGGACGCAGTCCCGCAGAAGGGAATCCACACAACCTTGGTGACACCCTCGCCTGTCATCCCCGCGCAGGCGGGGATCCATAACCACGATGGTGGAAGGAAGAGTGGGACGGTCTGCGCCTCATTCTCGACCATCAGCGGTTATGGATCCCGCGCTCCGCTGCGCGGCCCCGGGATGACACGCGAGCCTTCCTTTGAGGGGACAGGAAAGGAGCCGCGCGGCGGCATCCCGTGACCTGGCTGCCTCCTGCCCTACCTCCTTCCGGACGCCCGTAGCTTTCCTCCATCCGGCCGGATAGCCTGCTCACGGGAACGGAACCGGGAGAAACCGCATGGCGGCCGAGACGGATGGGATCCACACCGATTTTTCCGAGGGCATGAGCTATGGCGACTACCTTCACCTCGACGCCCTGCTGTCGGCGCAGGCCCCCCTGTCGGAGGAGCCGGACGAGTTGCTGTTCATCACCATCCACCAGGTGAAGGAGCTGTGGCTCAAGCTCCTGAACCGGGAGCTCGACGCGGTCATCGCCCATGTGCGGGCGGACGAGCTGCAGCCCGCCTTCAAGGGCATGGCGCGCATCAACCGCATCCAGGAGCAGCTCATCCAGGCCTGGACGGTGTTGTCCACCATGACGCCGTCGGACTACCTGCGCTTCCGGCCGTTCCTGGGCCGCTCCTCCGGCTTCCAGTCCTGGCAGTACCGGCTGGTGGAGTTCAAGCTCGGGGCCAAGGATGCGGTGAAGATGGCGCCCCACCGCCACCGGGGCGACATCGCGGGGCCGCTGGAGGCCGCCTACCGGGCGCCGAGCCTCTACGACGAGGCCCTGCGCCTGCTGGCGCGCCGCGGCTACGCGATCCCGCCGGAGGCGCTCGACCGGGACGTGACGCAGCCCTATGCGGCGCATCCGGCCGTGGAGGCGGCCTGGGAGGAGATCTACCGCCATTCCGACGAGCATTTCGACCTCTACGAACTGGCCGAGGAGCTGGTCGATCTGGAGGATGCGTTCCAGCAATGGCGCTTCCGGCACATGAAGACCGTGGAGCGCATCATCGGCATGCGCAGCGGCACCGGCGGCAGCGCGGGGGTGGGCTACCTGCGCCACGCCCTCGAAAAATACTTCTTCCCCGAGCTCTGGTCCGTGCGGACCAGGCTGTGACAGGGCCGGCAGCCATGCTCGATCTGCGCTCCCGTTTCTCCCGCTTCCTCGACGCCGAGCCGGACCGCCTGCATTTTGCCGCGCACAGCCACCATCCCTGGCCCGACGTGACGCGGGAGGCGCAGCTCCAGGCCTGGGACGATGCGGCCCGCCTCATGGACCAGAAATGGGAGCATATCCTCGGCCCCGTACTGGAGGAGTTCCGCGCCCATGTGGCGGGCCACCTCAACCTGCCCGATCCGTCCACGATCGCGGTCGCGCCGAACACCCACGAGTTCCTCAAGCGCATCCTCTCGTGCGTCACTGGCAGGCCGATCCGCATCCTCGCCACGGACGGCGAGTTTCATTCCTTCACGCGCCAGATCGCGCGCCTGGAGGAGGACGGGATCGTCGCCGTCACCCGCGTGCCGGTGGAGCCTTTCGCCACCTTCGAGGACCGGCTTCTGTCGGCCGCGGGGGCCGATCACGACCTCGTCTTCGTCAGCCAGGTCTTCTTCAATTCCGGCTTCGCGGCGGATGTGGAGACGCTCACGGAGGCCGCGGGCGGCAGGGCCATGATGGTGATCGACGGCTATCACGGCTTCATGGCGCGGCCGACCGATCTGGGAGGGATCGCCCACCGGGCCTTCTACCTTGCGGGCGGCTATAAATACGCCATGGCGGGGGAAGGGGCGTGCTTCATGCATTGCCCGCCGGGCTGGGGCCCGCGCCCGGCGGACACGGGCTGGTTTGCCGCCTTCGGCGACCTCTCGAAGGCAGGGGGAGCAGGGGTGGGCTACAGCCCGGACGGCTGGCGCTTCATGGGCGCGACCTTCGACCCTTCCGGCCTCTACCGCTTCAACGCGGTGATGCGCTGGCTCAAGGACGAGGGGATCACCCCCGCCGTCGTCCATGCCCATGCGGCGGCGCTGCAGCAGAGCTTTCTCCGGCGCGTGGCGGGCAGCGCCATGTTCAGGAGCGCCGCATTGGCGCCGCCGGATGGCGAGGCCCGGCGCGGCAACTTCCTCACCTTCGACATGGCGAACGCACAGGCGATCCATCGCGACCTGCATGAATTGCGCGTGGTCACGGACGTGCGCGGGCAGCGCCTGCGCCTGGGCTTCGGCCTCTACCAGACGGACGAGGAGGTGGACGACCTCGTGCGCCGGATCGACGAGGCGGGCGCGCTCGAATCGCTGCCTGCGCCGCAGGCCTCGCGCTAGCGCCCGAGCATCTGCATGGCCGCCTCGGGATAGCGGGTGCCCGCAGCCGCGCCGGGCGGGATGATGCGGTCGATGCGCGCCAGGTCCTCCGGCGTGAGCGTCACGTCGAGGGCGCCCAGGTTCTCCTCCAGGTAGCGGCGGCGCTTGGTGCCGGGGATGGGCGCGATGTCCTCGCCCTGCGCCAGCACCCAGGCCAGGGCCAGTTGCGCGGGGGTGCAGCCCTTCTCGCCCGCCATCGCCTCGATCTCGCGCACGAGGTCCAGGTTCTTCTGGAAGTTCTCGCCCTGGAAGCGCGGCGAGCCGCGGCGGAAGTCGTCCGGGTCGAGATCGTCCGGGCTCCTGATCTGGCCGGTGAGGAAGCCGCGCCCGAGGGGCGAATAGGGCACGAAGCCGATGCCGAGCTCGCGCACGACGGCCAGCAGCTCGTCCTCGGGATCGCGGCTCCACAGGGAATATTCCGTCTGCAGGGCGGCGATGGGATGAACCGCATGGGCGCGGCGGATGGTCTGCGGCCCTGCCTCGGAGAGGCCGAGATGGCGCACCTTGCCCTGGCGCACGAGATCGGCCATCGCCCCCACCGTGTCCTCGATGGGCGTGTCCGGATCGACCCGGTGCTGGTAGTAGAGGTCGATCACGTCCACCTTGAGCCGCCGCAGGCTCACGTCGCAGGCCTCGCGCACGTAATCGGGCTTTCCGCTGATGCCGAGGCGCGTCCCGTCGGGCGCCCGCACGTTGCCGAACTTGGTGGCGAGCACCACCCGGTCGCGCCGGTCGGCGATGGCCCGGCCCACCAGCTCCTCGTTGCGGCCGACGCCGTACATGTCGGCGGTGTCGAGGAAGGTCACGCCGAGCTCGATGGCGCGGTGGATCGTGGCCACGGCCTCGCCTTCATCACGGCTACCGTAGAATTCCGACATGCCCATGCAGCCGAGGCCGAGGACGGACACTTGCAAGGAGCCGAGGCGACGCTGCTGCATGGGGGATCTCCGGACAATGGCCGTGAGGGATGCGGGACTATGGGCGCGGGCGCCGTTTCGGCGGCGCTCGGTCCCGGGTGGAGATAACCCCGCCGGCCGCAAGGGCAAGGCCCGACCGATCCGCCCTGCGGCGCCTGCCGCCGCTCACGCGGCCTGGCCGGCGCACCAGCCCGAGGACCAGGCCCATTGGAAATTGTAGCCCCCGAGCCAGCCGGTCACGTCCACCACCTCGCCGATGAAGTAGAGGCCCGGCACGCGCTTGGCTTCCATGGTGCGGGAATCGAGCTCTCCCGTGTCCACGCCGCCCAAGGTCACCTCCGCCGTGCGGTAGCCCTCGGAGCCCGCGGGCTTGAAGCGCCACCGGTTCACCGCCTCCTCGATCCCGCGCAGGCGCTTGTCGGAATAATCCGCCAGGTTGGCGGGCCCCTTCTCGCCATCGGCCACGAGCTGCGCCAGGCGCTTGGGGAGGAAGGCCGACAGGGCCGTCTGAAGGGCCTGCCGCCCGTTCTGCGCCCTCGCCGCGCGCAACTCCTCGAACAGGTTCACCCCCGGCAGCAGGGACAGGGTGATCTCGTCGCCCTCGCGCCAGTAGGACGAGATCTGCAGGATCGCCGGGCCGCTCAGGCCCCGATGGGTGAACAGCATCGCCTCCGCGAAGCTGGTCCGGCCGCAGGCCGCGACCGCATCCACCGCCACGCCCGCCAGGGGAGCAAGGCGCTCCAGCAGGGTGGGCTCCAGGGTGAGCGGCACCAGGGCCGGGCGGGTCTCCACCACCGCGAGGCCGAACTGCCGCGCGAGGTCGTAGCCGAAGCCGGTCGCGCCCATCTTGGGGATCGACTTGCCCCCCGTGGCCACCACCAGGGAGCGGCACCCCACCGGCCCGTCCTGGAGGCGGAGCAGGAAGCCGCCCGCATTCCTCTCGATGGCCTCCACCCGGGTGCCGAGGCGAAGCCTTACGCCCGCCTCCCGCATCTCGCCCAGCAGGAGATCGACGATCTGCCGCGAGGAGCCGTCGCAGAAGAGCTGGCCCAGGGTCTTCTCGTGATAGGCGATGCCGTAGCGCTCCACGAGGGCGATGAAGTCCCGTTGCGTGTAGCGGCGCAGGGCCGAGATGGCGAAGCTCGGGTTGCGGGAGATGAACTGGGCGGGCGACGTGTTGAGGTTGGTGAAGTTGCAGCGCCCGCCGCCGGAGATGCGGATCTTCTCGCCGGGCTTGGGCGCGTGGTCGACCACCAGCACGGAGCGCCCGCGCTTGCCGGCCTCCGCCGCGCAGATCATGCCGGCGGCCCCGGCGCCGATCACCACCACGTCGAACTGATCCAAGAGACGCTTTCCTCACGGGCCCGGCCGCGCCGGATGCTGGGATGGGCGGCGCGGCAGGGAGGCCGCTCACGTAATCAACGGGAGCACCGGGCGCAAGCGCCCGCTGCGCCGGGCCATGCTCCGTGGCGTGAAGGCGCAGCGGTCTCCGGCCGCTTCAGCTTGCCGGGTCGAGCTTGCAGGCGGTCTTGAAATCGTTGAACGCGCTTCCCGAATCGCTGACGTCGAACCGCATCTGCCGGGTTGTCGTCTCGACGGCGACCCGGTTTTGAGCCGCTCCGATCCTCTTGAGCGCCGCGGCGGCACGGTGGCTGCCGGGCAGGGATATGGCATAGACGAGGGAGCCGTCCACCTCCTCCGGCGCCACGGGCAGCTTGAAGATTTCGCCCCTGTCGACCCTGAAGCTGAACGTCTCGTAGGGTTCGTACTTGGCGGCCTTGTCGTAGTCGACGTTCGGGAAGATGTACAAGGAAATGGTCTTGTCCTTGTCGTCCCAGCATTTGATGGCAAGACCGATGTCGCTGTCGTCGCTCTCCTCGACGGCCATGTAGGCGGTGATCTCGTCCGTCATGGCGTCTTCCGAGACTTCCACCTCCCACTTGGCGTTCGCCGTGGCGCTCAGCAGAACAGCCGCCGCCGCGGCTGCAAGAAACAGTTTCATGAAATGCCCCCTCTTTCGAATCCGATCGTTGAGGGGGTTTCCACCGGAAGTCCAGACGGCCGCCGATGCTATTTTGCCGGAGGAACGGATCGCCCCTGCGCCCGACCATGCGTCCGTGAGCGGGCGAGGTCTCATTCCGAGCACATTGGCCGGATAGGATTCTCCCCAAATGGAGAAAGCCATGTTCGGCGATATGGGTCCGGCGCGGAAGCACCCTTGGCTCGCCTTCCTGGGCATCGCGGCCATCGGCGTGGTGGGCCTTCTCGTCATGTGGGGCCTGAGCTTCTAGGCGGCCGGGGCCGCGCTCGCCTGCGCGCCGGAGCGGATCGGCAGGGGCGATGAAGCATGGTAAGGGCTTGCCTCCTTAAGCCCCTGAGCGATCCGCCCCATGCCGCATCTTGCCGAATACGGCGCCCTCTTCGCCGCATCCTTCCTGTCGGCCACCATCTTCCCGTTCCAGTCGGAGGCGGTGCTGTTCGGGATGCTGCTGGCGGAGCATTACGCGTGGTGGCTGCTCATCCTGGCGGCGAGCCTCGGCAACACCCTGGGCTCCATCGCCAACTGGTTCCTGGGGCGGTTCCTGGCCCATTTCGAGGGCCGGCGCTGGTTTCCCATCCGGCGCGAGCGGATGGCGAGGGCCGAGGCCTGGTATCGCCGCTACGGGCGCTGGACGCTGCTGCTGAGCTGGGTGCCGGTGATCGGCGATCCGCTCACCATCGTGGCCGGGATCATGAGGGAATCCCTGCCGGTCTTCATCCTCCTCGTGGCGCTCGCCAAGACGGCCCGCTATCTCGCGGTCGGGGGCCTGAGCCTGGGGTGGATCTAGGGAAAGCTCACGGCCCCTGGAGGCTCGACCAGATCTCTTCCAGGTGCCTTGGCCCGAGCACCGCCCCGGAGGCGGCGCGGATCACCGTTTGCATTCCGGCGGGAGCCTCGTTGTTCATGGCCCAGTGCACCGCCTCCCGCAGGGACGGGAACTCCCTCACGTCGCTGGGATGGCCGGGGCCGCCGCCCGCGCCGATGGGCTCGTATTGCAGATGGGCCGGGGCATCCATTTCGGTTTTCGTGAGCATGTCGGCCTCCTGCGCCTTTCCGGTGGGATCAGCCGGGACAACGCGCCTTGCGGCTGAGCCGTTTCAGCTTGGCGGCACGGTCAGGCCGCCTTGCGCTCCTCCCGGGCGGCCTCCCAGACCTCCCGGGCCGCATCCGCGTTGAGGGCCGCAATCCCCAGGCCGACCATGAGGTCGGGCCAGGCCGACAGGGTGGCGGCCGTGACCGGGCCCGCCGCCACGATGGCCACGTTGGCATAGGCGTCGTTGCGGGCGGAGAGGAACGCCGCCCGGGTGAGGCTGCCGCCCTGGTGGCGGTAGCGGGCGAGCAGGAAGGCGCAGGCCAGGTTGACCGCGAGCGCCCCGGCGCCCGCAAGGGACAGGGGCAGCGGCGCGGGCGGCGCCGGCAGGGAGAACTTCTGCCAGGCCATCCACAGGGTGGCCAGCCCCGGCACCAGGAGGATGGCCGCCAGCCCCATGCCGACCCGCGCCCGCGCCGCCGGCCCGAACCCCAGGGCCAGGAGGATGAGCAGGTTGACCGAGGCGTCCTCCAGGAAGTCGATGCTGTCGGCGAACAGGGACACCGACCCGATGGCAAGCGCCACCGCGAACTCGATGCCGAAATAGCCCAGGTTGAGCGCCGCCACGAGGGCGACGGTGCGGCCCAGGGGCTGGTCGGAAGCCGATATGCTCATGATGGTCCCGGACCTCCGCGCCGAAAGCCTGGCCGCACGCAATGACCTTGCGGCAGACCAGCGTCAACCACAAGGAATGGCATTTTTCCTTGCAAGTGGCGCAATTTCGGTTGAACAAGGCCCAAAGTTCAAGAGGTAGCCATGCCAGCCTATCGCTCACGCACCACCACCCACGGCCGCAACATGGCGGGCGCTCGCGGCCTCTGGCGGGCCACGGGCATGAAGGATTCCGATTTCGGCAAGCCGATCATCGCCGTGGTGAACTCCTTCACCCAGTTCGTGCCGGGCCATGTCCACCTCAAGGACCTGGGCCAGCTCGTGGCGCGGGAGATCGAGCAGGCGGGCGGCGTCGCCAAGGAGTTCAACACCATCGCGGTGGATGACGGCATCGCCATGGGCCACGACGGGATGCTCTACAGCCTGCCCTCCCGGGAGCTGATCGCCGATTCCGTGGAATACATGGTCAACGCCCATTGCGCCGACGCCATGGTGTGCATCTCCAACTGCGACAAGATCACCCCCGGCATGCTCATGGCCGCCATGCGCCTGAACATCCCGGCGGTGTTCGTGTCCGGCGGGCCGATGGAGGCCGGCAAGGTTCTGCTCAACGGCGTGACCAGGAAGCTCGACCTGGTGGACGCCATGGTGGCGGCCGCCGACGACAAGATCGCGGACGAGGACATCAAGGCGATCGAGCGCTCCGCCTGCCCCACCTGCGGCTCCTGCTCGGGCATGTTCACGGCCAATTCCATGAACTGCCTCACGGAGGCCCTGGGCCTGTCCCTGCCGGGCAACGGCTCGACGCTGGCCACCCACGCCGACCGCCGCCGCCTCTTCGTGGAGGCCGGGCACCTGATCGTCGATCTGGCGCGCCGCTACTACGAGCAGGACGACCCGAGCGTGCTGCCCCGCTCCATCGCCAGCTTCGCGGCCTTCGAGAACGCCATGACGCTCGACATCGCCATGGGCGGGTCGAGCAACACGGTGCTCCACCTGCTCGCTGCGGCCCACGAGGCCGAGGTGCCCTTCACCATGGCGGACATCGACCGCCTGTCGCGCCGCGTGCCCGTGCTGTGCAAGGTCGCGCCCGCCATCGCCAACGTGCACATGGAAGACGTGCACCGGGCCGGCGGCATCATGGGCATCCTGGGCGAGCTCGACCGCGCCGGGCTTCTCGACACCTCCGTACCGACGGTTCACTCCGAGAGCATGAAGTCGGCCCTCGACCGCTGGGACGTGCGCCGCACCAACAGCCATGCGGTGCACGAGTTCTTCAGCGCCGCCCCCGGCGGGGTGCCGACCCAGGTGGCCTTCAGCCAGTCGAGCCGTTACGACAGCGTCGACACGGACCGGGCCGGCGGCGTCATCCGCGACGCGGAGCACGCCTTCTCCAAGGACGGCGGCCTTGCGGTGCTCTCCGGCAACCTCGCCGTCGACGGCTGCATCGTGAAGACCGCGGGCGTCGACGAGAGCATCCTCGTGTTCTCCGGCCCGGCCAAGGTCTTCGAGAGCCAGGACGCCGCCGTGGACGGCATCCTCAACGGCAAGGTCGCGGCGGGCGACGTGGTCGTGATCCGCTACGAGGGGCCCCGCGGCGGCCCCGGCATGCAGGAGATGCTCTATCCCACGAGCTACCTGAAGTCGAAGGGCCTCGGCAAGGCCTGCGCGCTCGTCACCGACGGGCGCTTCTCCGGCGGCACCTCGGGCCTGTCCATCGGCCATGCCTCCCCGGAGGCGGCGGAAGGCGGCACCATCGGCCTGGTGCGGGACGGCGACCGGATCGACATCGACATCCCCAACCGCCGCATTGATCTCGCCGTGGACGAGGCGGAGCTGGAGCGCCGCCGCGCCGAGCAGAACGCCAAGGGCTGGCAGCCCGCCGCCCCGCGCAAGCGCAAGGTGACGGCGGCTCTCAGGGCCTACGCCATGCTGGCCACCAGCGCCGCCCGGGGCGCGGTCCGGCAGGTCTGACCGGGAGGGGGGCTTCCCTGCGGAAGCCCTCCCCGTATGATCGGCCCTTCTGCAAACCTCAGACGCAAACCTCACCGGAACCGCCCCTCATGCCTTCTCCCAGCACGCTTCTGCCCCAGGGTCTCGCATGGGCGGGCCTTGCCCTCCTCGCCTCCATGGGGGCCGCCCTCGCCCAGGAGGAAGGCAAGGCCATGCAGCTGACCGTGCGCCCCTCCGGCTTCGAGCGCAACGAGGCCAAGGAGCGGCAGGAGCGGCTTCTGAAGCGCATGGAGCAGAGCAACCACATGATCCGCTCCATCTGCATGAACTGCGGCGACCAGTGGAAGCATCAGATCTACGCGCCGTTCAACCCGCTCGCGTCCCTGAAGCCGTCAGGCCGGACCCCGGGTCCGGCCAGCAACTGAGACGACGTGACGTAGCGTCATGTTATTTCTTGATTGATGCTCTTCTATGCGTCACCTTAGGCGTCACCTGTTGGGGACAGCGTCTCACATGCGTTGAGACGCTCGATTGTCCATTCTATACTTCGATGGTGCGGGGACCGGCCGCGCCAGTGACGGAGGTCCTGTCATGGCGTGGGCGTATCTCGCCCTTGCCGGCCTGTTCGAGGTCGGCTGGGCGATCGGGTTGAAGTACACGGACGGCTTCACGCGGCTCGTTCCCTCCGTGCTGACCCTGGTCAGCATGGTGGTGAGCGTCCTGCTCCTGGGGCTGGCCCTCAAGACGCTGCCGGTGGGGACCGGATACGCGGTGTGGACCGGGATCGGAACGGTCGGCACGGCGCTCCTCGGAATCTATCTCATGGGCGAGCCGGCCACGGCGACTCGCCTGGCCTGCATCGGGTTGATCGTGGCAGGCATACTCGGGCTCAAGCTGGCATCAGACTAGCGAGCCCTCCTGGGGGGCAACATGACAATATTCGCTCGCATCCGGCCCAAGTCGTCGGCCCGAGGGCTCAAGGCCTTCGTGGCGGCGGTGTGCCTGATCATCCTGGGTCTCGAAGGCTGGCGCGACTGGAGCGAGCGGGAGCAGGAAATCGCCGAGATCAGCGCCGACGCCATGAACCTCGCCAGGTCCCTGGTCCAGCACGCGGAGGACAGCTTCGAGGTGGCGGACGCGCTTCTGGTGGACGCGGTGGAGCGGGTCGAGACCGGCGGCGCCCTGCCGGAGGCCATCGGCAGGCTGGACGCCTTTCTGGTGGAGCGGGTGCAGTCCCTGCAGCGCATCAAGTCCCTGACGATCTACGGCGAGGACGGAATGCTGCTCAGCAGCTCCCTGCCGGGCCACCGGGGCAAGGTGAGCGGCCGCGACCAGCCCTTCTTCCGGCATCACGCGTCGGGGATCGGCGGAGGGCTTTTCCTCGGGCCGCTGATCCGCGATCCGCTCGGCGGCGAGTGGGTCCTGACCCTCTCCCGCCGCATCCGCAAGCCGGACGGGAGCTTCGGCGGCGTGGCCCAGGCCAGCATCCCGCCCCGCTACTTCGCCAATTTCTTCGGCCGCATCGACGTGGGATCCCAGGGCGTCGTCGCCCTCTTCCACCAGGACGGCACGCTCCTGTCCCGCTACCCCTACCAGGAGCGGGCGATCGGGATGAACGCGTCGCACGCGCCCTGGCTCAAGGGCTCATGGGCCTCGGGCTCCTACGCCTACGTGTCGCCCTTCGACGGGGTGGAGCGCATCGGCGGCTTCCAGCGCAACCATGCCTTTCCCATCGGGGTTCTGGCCTCCTTCGGGCGGGACGAAGCCCTCGCGCGCTGGACGGGCGAATTCACGTTCCATATCGGCGTCATCGCCGCGATGGTGATCACCATCGGGTCCCTGGGCTGGAGCCTGGCGGGAGAGCTGCGGCGGCGGGAGGAGGCGGAGGTCGAGCTGACCGTGCTGGCGGGCACGGACGGCCTGACGGGCCTCGCCAACCGCCGCACCTTCGACCGGCGCCTGGACCTCGAATGGGCGCGCGCCGCCCGGGACGGCACGCCCCTGTCCCTGCTTCGCATCGATGTGGACCAGTTCAAGGCCTATAACGACGTCTACGGCCACCAGGCCGGGGACAAATGCCTCAGGATCGTCGCGCAGGTTCTCTCCCTAACGGTGAACCGGCCGGGCGATCTGGTGGCCCGCTACGGCGGCGAGGAAATGGCCATCCTGCTGCCGGACACGAATGCGGAGGGCGCGGCCGTGGTGGCCGAGAACATCCGCTCGCGCATTGAGGCGCTGGCCCTGCGCCACGACGCCAACCCGCTCCTGAACATCCTGACGGTGAGCATCGGCGGCGCCACCAGCATGCCCGCCTTCGAGCCCTCCCGCGCCGCCGCGAACGACCTGATCGCCCAGGCCGATCAGGCGCTCTACCGGGCCAAGACCAGCGGCCGCAACCGGGTCGCGACCGCCGAGGCGGCTTGAGCCGCGGTCCTGGAGGGGCTGCGCGGGCTGCCTTCTCGCGAACCGTGGCCTCCCCGGCCAAGCTGAAAGGACTTATTGGGCTGGTATTGTCATAACGTTTCCGAGTCCTACCTGTCCGCTCAACGGCGGCAGACGCCGCAGGACCGGAGCACACCCATGGCCATTCGCATCGGGACGGACAACAAAACGAACTACCTCTTCGATCTGACCATCGACCCCAACTACAATTATGGCCTGGAGGATGACCGCGTCGTCGGGCTCGGCGGCAACGACACCATTCGAACGGGAGCCGGCAACGACCACCTGGAGGGGGGCGACGGCGACAACACCTATGCGGATGGGGACGGCAACGACACGGTGCTCGGCGGGTCAGGCAGGGACGCTGTTCAGGTCGATGCGGGCAACGACCTCTACTATGGCGGGGGCGGCTCCGACCTTCTGTGGTTCGATTGGATCCACTTCGGGTTCAAAGGAGCCTTCAAGAATGCTTATCAGGGCGTCAGGGTGGACCTGTCCCTGACCTCGGCCCAGGATCTCGGCGAGTTCGGCATCGACCACTTCTTCGGCTTCGAGGATGTCTACGGCTCCTACGGCAATGACACGTTCCTCGGAACCGATGGCGTCAATTACATTGATGGCAATGACGGCGATGATGTCCTGTACGGTCGTGACGGCAACGACACTCTTTATGGCGGAAACGGTGCCGACATTCTGATCGGCGGCCTTGGCCTGGATAATCTTCACATCGGAAACGGCGGCGGCAGCGTGGACAACCTCCGCGACGTGGCCCGCTACGAGAGCCTGAAGGACAGCGGCGCCACGGCCGCCACAGGTGACGTGATCCATGACTTTGTCCGTGGCGAGGACAAGATCGACCTGAGCAAGCTCGACGCCAACCTGGGGCTGAAGGGCAACCAGGCCTTTAAGGTGGTCAAGGGCTTCACCAAAGCCTTCGGCGAGGTCAAGCTGGTGAAATCAGGCGCCGACACCATCGTGCAAGTGGACGGCGACAAGGACAAGGCCGTCGACATGACCATCTACGTGTCAGGCGTTCACCTCACCAAGGGCGACTTCATCCTCTAGGGAGCTTTGAAAGACGCAGCTTCGTCCGCAACCAGGAAACAGTTTTGCGGGCGAAGCTCTAGAACGCGCATTCCGTGAAGGCGGGCCGCACGGAGCCTTTCCACGGACCGTGATAGCGCTCCAGCAGGCGCTCCGCCGCCGTGCGGCCGGAGGCGACGATCTCCTGCGCATAGGCGAGGTGCCGGGTCTCGTCCCGGCCGGCCTCGTCGCGCAGGGCGCGGCGCTTCAGGCCGGCGGCCGAGAGCGCCAGGGCGTCTCGGGCGACCTCCTGCACGGGGCGGCCTGCAATGGTCGCCTTGAGGGCGAGCTTCGGCACGCTGGCGCGCAGGTCCTCGCGCTGTTCGGCGCTCCAGGACTTCACCAGGTCCCAGGCGCCGTCGAGGGCCGCTTGGTCATAGAGCAATCCGGTCCAGAAAGCCGAGAGCGCCACGATGTGTTCGAGGTTGCCCACATCCGCGCCGCGCATCTCCAGATAGCGCTTCAGGCGCACCTCCGGAAACAGGGTGGAGACGTGGTTCGCCCAGTCGGAGCGGGTGGCGCGCTCCCCCGGCAGGGCCGCGAGCTTTCCGGCGAAGAGATCGCGAAAGGACGCGCCCGCCACGTCGTGATAGGTCGAGCCGCGCTTGACGAAATACATCGGCACGTCGAGGGCCCAGTCCACATAGGCCTCGTAGCCGAAGCCGTCCTCGAACGCGAAGGCCATCATGCCCGTGCGGTCCGGGTCCGTGTCGCGCCAGATCTGCGAGCGCATGGACAGGAAGCCGTTGGGCCTGCCGTCCGTGAAGGGCGAGTTGGCGAAGATCGCGGTGGCGATGGGCTGGAGCGCCAGGGACACCCGGAGCTTCCTCACCATGTCGGCCTCGGACCCGTAATCCATGTTCACCTGCACGGTGGAGGTGCGGTACATCATGTCGAGGCCGAGCGAGCCCACCTTCGGCATGTAGCCTGTCATGATGCGGTAGCGCGCCTTGGGCATGACCGGGGTCTCGCCTCGGGTCCAGAGCGGGCTCATGCCCAGCGTCAGGAAGCCGATGCCGAGTTCGTCCGCCACCGCCCCCGCGTCGACCAGGTGCCGGGCCGTCTCCCGGGCGGTCTCGTGCAGGCTCACCAGGGGCGCGCCGGATAATTCGAACTGGCCGCCGGGCTCCAGGGAGATCGCGCCGCCGCCCGCCTCGTCGGCCAGGCCGATGGGGTGGCCCTCCTCCATGATCGGGGCCCAGCCGGTGCGGCCCTGCATCCCCTCCAGGAGCGCGCGGATGCCGCGCCCGCCCTCATAGGGAACCGGGGATGCGTCGGCCTTGTAGAACGGGACCTTTTCGTGCTCGGTGCCGAGCCGCCACGCCTCCTGCGGCTTCTCGCCCGATGCGATCCACTCCACGAGCTCGGACCGCGCGCCGATGGGGGTCGTATCGGATACGTCCCGCGCCATGCATCACCTCATCCCATAAGCGCGTTCAAGGCGCGCCGACTCAGGTCGAGACTAGATAGGTGGGTTATGGCCTAGCTGCAATGAGGAACGAAGATACAGACGGGCGGCACCCTCAATGACGAACCACCATCTCGCCGACCGTCTCCGCGGACAGCCAATCGACAACGCCGGCGAGCGCGTCCCGGTTCGGCAGGCCGCGGCCCAGCGCCTCAGTGTAGAGGGTGAGCTGCTGGTCCGCGCTGGTGCCGCGGGCGACGATCCAGCGGGCGAGGTCGACCTCCCGCTCGCAGCCGAGCTCCCGCGCGTCCTCGGCCACCAGGTCCAGGGTCTCGTCGAGGATCTGCCGCACGGGCTTAGCGCTTCGGGTCTTCTCGTCCACGAAGCTGCCGTGGATGCCGTAGCGCTGCGCCCGCCAGCTGTTCTCGTCGTTGATGGCCCTGGACGCGCCGGTCTGGCCGGCGTTGAGGGCGGTGTCGAGGCTGAGGCGGCGGACCAGGCAGCGGTAGAGGGCCGCGATGGCGATTGTGTCGTCCACCCGGGTGCAGCTGTCGGCCACCCGCAGCTCCAGGGTCGGGTGCTTCAGGGACGGGCGGATCACCCACCAGATATAGCTTGAGTTCTCGATGGCCCGGGCGGCCACCATGGTGTCGATGTAGCGCTTATAATCCGCCTCGTCCTGGAACAGGTCCGGCAGGCCCGTGCGGGGCAATTCGCGATAGGCCGCCAGCCGGTAGCCGAGCAGCCCCGTGCGCTGGGCCTGCCAGAAGGGCGAGGAGGTGGAGAGCGCCAGCAGCAGGGGGAGATAGGGCTGGATCCGGTTCATGATGCTGACCCGGGCTGACAGGTCCGGCACCTCCACATGCACATGCATGCCGCACAGGATGGTCCGGCTGCCCACCATCTGCAGGTCGTGCATCACCTTGCCGTAGCGCGGCTGGCTGTTGGCCCGCACCCGCGACCACATGGCCAGCGGATGGGTGCCCGAGGCCATGATGGCGAGGTTGTAGTCCCGGGCGATGGCGCCCACGGAGGAGCGCAGGCCGGCGAGCTGCCCGCGAGCCTGGGCGAAGTCCAGGGAGGGCTTGGTGGCGATCTCGATCTGGGGCTCGAGCATCTCGGGCTGGATGTCGCCCGACAGGTTGTCCCGGCAGGAATCGAAGAATTCCTTCATGCGGGACCGGGCCACATCGCGCTTGGAGGCGTCGTTCACGAAGTATTCTTCTTCGATGCCGAACTTGAAGTCCCAGCTCATGGGCCTGAGTTCCTCTGGTGATGGTCGAAAGACATGGCGGTGCCCGTTCCCTGCGGCGACGCCCCAATCTCCAGCCCGGGCGGGCGAGATTGAGGCGGATCGGCGTAAAACTGCTAAGCTTTAGAAATCTAAAGGCGGATCGGCGCGATCCGTCGTCGGACGATAGCGTCAGCGCCAGTCCCCAAGCATGGATTGAACGATCGCCAGCGCTGCCACTGCGGCTGTATCAGCACGCAGGATTCGCGGTCCCAACGATACGCGAATACTCTTTTCGTGGGCGGCGACAAGCGCTCTCTCCTGATCGGTGAACCCTCCTTCGGGTCCCACGACAACGGCCAAACTGGGCTGCTGGTTCCCAAGCTTGGCCAGGGCCTGGACCGGGTTGGAAACCGGCGCGTCCTCGTCGCAGAAAACGACCAGGCGATCCTTTTCCAGGCCCTTGATGAAATTGGCTAAATTCTTCTCGTCCCGGATCTCCGGGATCCTCATGATCCCGCATTGCTCGGCCGCCTCTATGGCGTTACTCCGCATGCGCTCCAGGTTGACCCTGGCGCTCTGGGTCCGCTGGGTCCTGACCGGCTGGAGGAATCCCGCCCCCATCTCTACCGCCTTCTGGACCATGTAGTCCAGGCGGGCGTGCTTGAGCGGCGCGAAGGCATAGACCAGATCGGGGGCCGGGCTCTGCCCCCGCGTCTGCTCGGCGCAGACCAGATCCGCCGACTTGCGCCCCTCGACGGAGACCTCCGCGCGCCACTCCCCGTCCCGGCCGTTGAACACGAGAACCGCCTCCCGGTCCCGCAGGCGCAGGACGTTCAGCAGGTAATTGGCCTGCGCCCGGTCCAGGGCGATCCGCGCTCCCGCCCGGAGCGGGGCGTCGATGAACAGGCGGGGGGCGTTGAAGTCGCAGGAAGCCATGGGCCCTCGGGGGTTCGTGGCCCCCAGCCTTAGCAAGTTCCTCGAGGGGCGGGGAGAGGGGCCCGCGGCGGCGCGCTCACGGAAAATTCAGGGATCGTCCCGCACATTCCCTCCGCCGGGGCGGCCATTCGCCCCTTGGCCTCCAGGCCCAGAGGCTGTAACAGAGCACCGTGCGCGAGACGTCGCGCGCTTCTTGAAGGGGTTTTCGCCGATGACGCATATCCGCTCGCACCTGCTGGCTGCGTTTGCCGCCGCCGGCCTTGCCATGAGCGCCGCCCCCGCCCTCGCCCAGGCGAGCGGCTGCGAGGCGGGACAAAAAATCCTCGCCGAGCGCAACAGCCTGGGTGAGCAGCTCAACAAGCTCACTAAGGGCGACGGCAAGAAGAAGCAGATCGACGCCCGCGCCGCCTGCCCCCTGTTCACCAAGCTCGTGGTGAACGGCGAGGCCGGCCTGAAGTGGATGACGGAGAACAAGGACTGGTGCCAGGTTCCTGATCAGGTGGTGGAGAATTTCTCGCAGGCGCACAAGCAGCTCCAGACCGTCAAGGGCCAGGCCTGCCAGGCGGCCGCGAAGATGAACGAGATGGAAAAGAAGGCCAAGCAGGCGGCCGCGCAGCAGCAACAGCAGCAGGGCGGCGCCCGGGGACTTCTCGGCGGCGGCGGCCTGACCGGCTCCTACGCCATCCCGAAGGGCGCGCTCTAGGGGCGGATCCCCCATGGACCGCCCCCTCGCCTCCTCCCTGCCCGACGCCGTTCGCGGCCATTGGGCGGATCGCTGGGCGCCGGTCCGCGTCAGACCCTACCTGCGGCTGGCCCGCATCGAGCGCCCCATCGGCTGGTGGCTGCTTCTTCTGCCCTGCTGGTGGTCGGCGGCGCTGGCCGCCATCGCGGGCGGGCAGCCCTGGCCGAACCCCTTCCACTGCGCGCTGTTCCTCGTCGGCGCGGTGGCCATGCGCGGGGCGGGCTGCACCTATAACGACATCGTCGACCGGGATCTCGACACCCGGGTCGAGCGCACCCGCGACCGCCCCTTGCCCTCCGGGCAGGTCTCCCTCAAGGGAGCCCTCGCCTTCCTGGGCCTCCAGGGCGTGGCTGGCCTTCTCGTCCTGCTCCAGTTCAACGGTTTCGCCATCCTGACCGGCTTCGCGTCCCTGGGGATCGTGGCGCTCTATCCGTTCATGAAGCGGTTCTTCTGGATGCCCCAGATCGTGCTGGGCCTCGCCTTCGCCTGGGGGGCCCTCATGGGCTGGGCCGCCGCCTTCGGCTCCTTGAGCCCCGCCGCGATCCTGCTCTACCTCGCCAGCATCGCCTGGGTGGTGGGCTACGACACCATCTACGCCCTGCAGGACATCGAGGACGACGAGATCGCCGGCATCAAGTCCTCCGCCCGCTTCTTCGGCCGGCAGGTGAGGCTCGGGGTCGGGGTCTGCTACGGCCTGACCCTCGTGTTCATGGCGGCGGCCTTCATCCTGGCGGATGCGGGCCCGTTGAGCTTCCTCGGCCTTGCGGCCTTCGCCCTCCACCTGGGCCGGCAGGTGGTCCGCATCGACCGTCACGACGGGGCAGGCGCCCTTCGGCTGTTCCGCTCCAACCGGGATGCAGGGCTGATCCTGTTCTCCGCCATGATCCTGGACAGCCTCATCCAATTCCTCTGAGCCGATCCCCTCCGGGCTTCGCTGGGAACCCCCTTCCTTCGGAAAAGTCAGGCTGCGACGGCTGACCCGATGGCATCCTGCGCCCCCAAGCCCCATCTTGGGTCCGATGCAAGCCCCGAACGATCCCCTCTCCGCCCTCGCGCCGGCCCTGCGCGACGCCGCCCGCCGGGCCGGAGCCCTGGCCCTGCCGTCCTTCCGCGCCGGCCGGCAGACCGCCGCGCGGCTCTGGTACAAGGGCCACAGCTCCCCGGTGACCGAGGCGGACATCGCCCTCGACACCTTCCTGAAGGGGCATCTCGGAGGGCTTCTGCCGGAGGCCGGATGGCTGTCCGAGGAGACCGCCGACGATCCCGCCCGCCTCGACCGCCCCTATGTGTGGATCGTTGATCCCATCGACGGCACCCGCGCCTTCGCGTCGGGCCATCCGGACTGGTCGGTCTCCATCGCCCTGGTGAGGGACGGGCGGCCCGTGCTGGGGGTCGTGCACGCCCCGATCCACGACCGGCTCTACGAGGCCCGCCTCGGCGGCGGGGCCTGGTGCAACGGCGAGAGGCTGCAGGTCTCTGAGGCAGAGCGCCTGAAGCGGGCCCGGGTGGCCGGCCCCAAGCCCCTGGTGGACCGCTTCGAGCGCCGGGCGGGACCCGTGGAGCGCCTGCCCAAGGTGCCGTCGCTGGCGCTCCGGCTGGCCAGGGTGGCGGAGGGCTCCATCGACGTGGGCCTCGTGTCGTCCAACTCCCAGGACTGGGACATCGCCGCCGCCGACCTGATCCTGCACGAGGCCGGAGCCGTCCTCACCGATCTTCGGGGCGAGCCGCCCGCCTATAACCGGCCGGACCCCAGGCACGGGGAGATGATTGCCGTTGCGTCACGGTTGCATCCTCGTGCTATTGGAGCCATGAGAGCCTGAATCGCCGGGGCCCCGCAGCAGCCCCTTTCCACCCCCTCACAAGAGCCCCATCATGACCGACACGCCTGGCAAGCAACTCCTTCACCTGGTTTTCGGCGGCGAGCTCACCAGCCTGGAATCCACCGAGTTCAAGGACCTTTCCAAGCTCGACATCGTCGGCGTGTTCCCCAACTACGCCGCCGCCCATGCGGCCTGGAAGGCCCGGGCGCAGGCCACCGTGGACAATGCCCAGATGCGCTACTTCATCGTCCATCTTCATCGCCTGCTGGACCCGCAGCAGGGCTGAAGCCGGACCCCATGAGCCTTGTCAAGCGCATCGTCCGCTCGCGCGCGGTCCAGGAGAGCCTGGGCTTTCTCGTGGCGGGCTATCTCAAGCTCGTGCGCCGCACCAACCGCTTCGTGATGGAGCCGGCCGACGCCTATGACCGGATCGGCCCGCAAATGCCGGTGATCGCCGCCATGTGGCACGGGCAGCACTTCATGATCCACTTCGCCAAGCGGCCCCAGGACCGGGCCGCGAGCCTGGTCTCCCGCTCGGGCGACGGGGAGTTCAACGCCATTGCGCTACGCCATCTGGGCGTCCGGGCGATCCGGGGTTCGGGCGCGCGCGGGCGCGACATCCGCAAGAAGGGCGGCGTCCAGGCCATGCGGGCCATGCTGCGCGCGCTGGCCGACGGCGAGATGGTGGTGCTCACCGCCGACATCCCCAAGATCTCGCGGGTCTGCGGCGAGGGGATCGTGACCCTGGCCCAGCTCTCCGGACGTCCCATCGTGCCCGTGGCCGTGGTCACGAGCCGCCGCATGGATTTCAACAGCTGGGACAAGGCCAGCATCGGCCTGCCCTTCGGGCGCGGCGCCATGGTGCTGGGCGATCCGATCCCCGTGCCCCGCGACGCGGATGCGCAGGCCCTGGAAGCCCTGAGGCGACAGGTGGAGCGGGAGCTCGACGCGGTTCACGCCCGGGCCTATGCCCTCGTGGGCTCCCGCGACCCCGGCGCCAAGGCGAGCCCCGCCCTCCTGGAAGGCTCCCACGCATGAGCCTGCCCCTCGCCTTCCGGGCCTACCGCGCCGCCACCGCCGCCCTGGAGCCTGCCGTGCTCGGCCTGCTCTACTGGCGGCAGACCCGGGGGCGCGAGGAGCGCAGCCGCCTCGGGGAGCGCCAGGGCTATCCCGGCCGGCAGCGGCCCGACGGCCACCTGATCTGGGTGCACGGGGCGAGCATCGGCGAGACCTTGTCCCTGCTGCCCCTGGTGGAGCGCCTGACGCAGCGCGGCCTGTCCGTGCTGGTCACCTCCGGCACCCGCACCTCCGCGTCCCTCATCGCCCGGCGGCTGCCCCCCGGGGCGACGCACCAGTTCGTGCCCGTGGACGTGCCGCGCTACGTCCGGCGCTTCCTCGACCATTGGCAGCCCGACCTCGCCCTGGTGGCGGAATCCGAGATCTGGCCCAACACGGTGATGGCCCTCGACGAGCGGAGCATCCCCCTTGTCCTCGTCAACGCCCGCATGTCGGACCGCTCCTTCCGCCGCTGGCAGAAGATGCCCCGGGTGATCGGCTCGCTGCTCGAACGCTTCGCCCTGTGCCTCGCCCAGACCCAGGAGGACGCGGAGCGCCTGGCGCGGCTCGGCGCGCCCCGGGTGCTGATGGCGGGCAACCTCAAGTTCGACGCGGCCCCTCCCCCGGCCGACCCGCGGGCGGTGGCGCAGCTCTCGGGCCTCGTGGCGGGACGGCCCCTCTGGCTTGCCGCCAGCACCCATCCGGGCGAGGACGGGGTGGTGGTGGCCGTGCACCGGGCGCTCGCCAAGCGCCACCCCAACCTCCTCACCATCATCGCCCCCCGCCACCCCCATCGCGGGCCGGAGGTGGCAGGGATCGCCGAACAGGCGGGCCTCAGCGCCGCCCGCCGCTCCGAGGGAATGCAGCCCGAGCGCGGGACGGACGTGTACGTGGCCGACACGGTGGGCGAAATGGGCCTGTTCTACCGCCTTTCCCCGGTGGTGCTCATGGGCGGCACCCTGGTTCCCATCGGCGGCCACAACCCCATCGAGCCCGCCAAGCTCGGCTCCGCGATCCTGCACGGACCCCATGTGCACACGGCCGCGGAGATCTACGGGGCCATCGACGAGGCGCGGGGCGCCCTGATGGTGGAGGACAGCGCCACCCTGGCCCGGGCGGTGAGCGGGCTTCTCACGGACACCGCCCTGACCCGCGACATGGCGCGGGCCGCCTCCGAGGCGGTCCATGCCCTCGGGGGCGCGGTGGACCGCACCATGCAATCCATCGAGCCCTTCATCGTGCAGGCGAAGCTCGGGGGCCGCCGCTGATGCGCCCGCCCGCCTTCTGGTGGCAGGCCGAACCATCCCTCCTGGCCCGTCTGCTGCGCCCGGCGGGCCTGATCTACGGCTCCGTCTCCGGGCGGCGGATGGGGCGGCCCGGCGAGAGGGCCCCGCTCCCGGTGGTCTGCATCGGCAACTTCACCCTCGGGGGCGCGGGCAAGACCCCCACCGCGCTTGCGGTGGCGGGAATGCTCGCGGGCGCGGGGGAGCGCCCGGCCTTCCTGTCCCGGGGCTACGGCGGCAGGCTTCCCGGCCCCCTGCGGGTGGAGCCCCATCACCGGGCGGCGGATGTGGGCGACGAGCCCCTTCTGCTCGCCCGCACGGCCCCGGCGGTCGTGTCCCGCGACCGCCCCGCCGGAGCGCGCCTCGCCCACGGGATCGGCGCGACCGCCGTCGTCATGGACGACGGCCTCCAGAACCCCTCGCTGGCGAAGGACTGCGCCCTTGCGGTGGTGGATGGGGCGACCGGCATCGGCAACGGCCTCGTCCTGCCCTCCGGCCCCCTGCGCGCCCCCATGGAGGCGCAATGGCCCGCACTCGACGCGGTGCTGGTGATCGGCGGCGGCGCGGGCGGCGAGGCGATCGCCCGCGAGGCGGAGCGGCGCGGCAGGGGCGTGTTCCGGGCCGGGCTCATGCCGGACCCCGCCGCGGCCCGGGCCCTGCGCGGGCGGCGGGTGCTGGCTTTTGCCGGCATCGGGCGGCCGGACAAGTTCTTCGAGACCCTGCGCGCCTGCGGCGCGGCCGTGGAGGCGGCGCGCCCCTTCCCGGACCATCACCCTTATACGAGAGCCGACCTCGCGGACCTCAAGGCCGAGGCGGAGCGGCAGGGCCTTCAGCCCGTCACCACGGAGAAGGACCTGGTGCGGATCGCGGATGCCGAAACCTGGCCGGGGCTGACGAGCCTGCCGGTACGGCTCTACCTGGAGGACGAGGCGGGCCTGCGGGATCTCATCCTCGGCCGCGTCCGGGAGAGCCGGCGCGGGGCGTGAGACCTTTTTTGCGTCTAGCGCGAGGGCGCGGCCTTGCCGGTGACGCGCACCATCACGGCCTCCGGCGAGGCATAGGCCTCCTGGCGCTCCACGCTCCAGTACTTCAACTCGTCGAGGGGGATCGGCTGCCCGGTCACGGCGCAGCGCACGAAGGCCCCGGGCTTGATGACCCGAAGGTTGCTGTCGAGATATTGCACGACGGCCTCGCCGCCACTGCGCTCAAACTTGTTCATGGGATCAGAACATTAATCCATGCCGGACAGGCTTTTCCCTTACATAGGCCCGGTTGGGGAGCGGATACACCGCCCGGCCCGAAGAAAATGCCGCCCCGGCGATAAATCGCGAAAACGGCCCGCGTCCGTTCAGAACAGAGCCCCCTGCTCCTCGGCCGCGACGAGCTTGGGCCTGGGCAGCCTGGGCCTCGTGCCGATGCGTCCGCCCGTGGCGTCGGCCTTGCCGTCGGCGAATTCGAGCACCAGGGACTGGCCGTCGAGCACCGCATCCGCCGAGCGCACGGGTAGCCCGCCCGCATCGCGCACCAGGGCGAAGCCGCGCTGGAGCACGGACCTGTAGTTCAGGCTGTCGAAGAGCTTGGCGGACGCCTCCAGGCGGCTGGCCTTGCGGGCGAGCTGGCCCTGGAGGGCGGGGGCGAGCCGCTCGCCCAGGCTGCGGGCCGCCTCGGCCGCCTGGGCGAGCCGGGTCCGCTCCGCGCGCAGGAGCGCCTCCTGCGAGGCCGCCAGCCGGTGGCCGATCTGCCTCAGGGTCTCGCCCCGCAGGGTGATGGAGCGGCAGACCGCATGATAGGACCGCGGCCCCACCGCATCGAGCCTTGCCCGCAGGCGGGCGAGGTTCGCCACCGGCGAGACCTGGGCCAGCCTGCGGGCGGCCTTGAGAAGCCGCTCCTCGTGGTTGCGGGTGTTGCGCGAGAGAGCCGGGTAGAGCCTTGCGGCGGCCAGGTCGAGCCGCTGCCGCTTGGGCGAGAACAGGGCCTCCGGACTGGGCAGGCCGCGCGCGGTGGCGCGCAGGTCCGAGCGGCGGCGCTCGATGAGGCGCAAGGAGGCCTCCCCGTGGCGGCGGGCGAGGTCGCCCACGGCCGCGGCCAGTTCGGCCCGCACCGGCACCACCATCTCGGCCGCGCCCGTGGGCGTCGGGGCGCGCATGTCGGCGGCGTGGTCGATGAGGGTCCAGTCGGTCTCGTGGCCCACCGCCGAGACGAGGGGGATGGCGCTCTCGGCGGCGGCGCGGACCACGATCTCCTCGTTGAAGCCCCACAGGTCCTCGATGGACCCGCCGCCGCGGGCCACGATGAGCACGTCGGGGCGCGGAATCCTGCCGCCGGGCTCCAGGGCGTTGAAGCCCCGGATGGCGGCCGCCACCTCCGCCGCGCAGGTCTCGCCCTGCACCCGCACGGGCCACACCAGCACCCGGCGCGGGAAGCGGTCGTCGAGCCGGTGGAGGATGTCGCGGATCACCGCCCCGGTGGGCGAGGTGATCACGCCGATCACCTGGGGCAGGAACGGAAGCTCCCGCTTGCGCTCGGCGGCAAAAAGCCCATCGGCGGTGAGCTTGCGGCGGCGCGCCTCCAGGAGCGCCATGAGCGCGCCGATGCCGGCGGGCTCCAGGGCCTCGACGACGATCTGGTACTTGGACGAGCCCGGGAAGGTGGTGATGCGCCCGGTGGCGATCACCTCCATGCCCTCCTCCGGCTTGATCCTGAGCCGGGCGAAGGAGCCCTTCCAGATCACCGCGTCGATGCGGGCGTTCTGATCCTTGATGCAGAAATAGGCGTGTCCCGAGGAATGGGGCCCGCGATAGCCCGAGACCTCGCCGCGCAGGCGCACGAAGCCGAACGCCTCCTCCAGGGTGCGCTTGAGGGCGCCCGCGAGATCGGACACCGACCATTCGGGGGCATTCGAGGGGACTTTTTCTGCGAACATGACGTGAACCTAATCCGCCGGGGTCGGGTCTGCCAAGGGCTCCGGCCCGGCGGGACAGCCGCAGGGGCGAACTGTCCCCGTACAATTTGCCGCGCCCCGGCGGGGCGCAATTTCCCGGTAGGCGCGAACGGCCGGAGCCGCTAAGAGCGCAACGATCTCCAGGAGGGCGCGCGGCATGAACATTCTTCTCATCGGTTCCGGCGGACGCGAGCATGCGCTGGCCTGGAAGCTCTCCGCCAGCCTCTTGTGCGAAAAGCTCTTCATCGCCCCCGGCAATCCGGGCACGGCGCAGCACGGGTCGAACGTGGTGCTCGACGTCGCCGATCATCGGGCGGTCGTCGATTTCTGCCGGGTCATGGGCATCGGCTTCGTGGTGGTGGGGCCGGAAGCGCCCTTGGTGGCGGGCCTCGTGGACGACCTGACGGCCGCCGGCATCAAGGCCTTCGGCCCGAGCCGGGCCGCGGCCCGGCTCGAGGGCTCGAAGGCCTTCACCAAGGACCTGTGCGCCGAGTTCGGCATTCCCACCGCGGCCTACCGGCGCTTCACCGATGCGGGGGCCGCCAAGGCCTACGTGCGGGACTGCGACGTTCCCATCGTGGTGAAGGCCGACGGCCTTGCGGCCGGCAAGGGCGTGGTGGTGGCGGGCTCCTTCGAGGAGGCGGAAGCCGCCATCGACCTGATGATCGGCGGCGGCCTGGGCGCGGCGGGCGCGGAGGTGGTGATCGAGGCCTTTCTCGACGGCGAGGAGGCAAGCTTCTTCGCCCTGTGCGACGGCGCCACCGCCATCCCCTTCGGCACCGCCCAGGACCACAAGCGCGCTTTCGACGGGGACCGGGGCCCGAACACCGGCGGCATGGGGGCCTATTCGCCCGCAGCCGCGCTGACCCCCGAGCTCCAGGACCGCGCCATGCGGGAGATCATCGGGCCGACCCTTGCCGGCATGAAGGCGCGGGGCGCGCCCTATCGGGGCATCCTCTATGCGGGGCTGATGCTCACGCAGAGCGGGCCGCAGCTCATCGAGTACAACGCCCGCCTTGGCGACCCCGAAACCCAGGTGCTCCTGCCCCGCCTCGCCTCCGACCTCGTGGCCGCCCTGCTGGCCGCCTGCGACGGGGCGCTGAACGGCATGTCCCTGCACTGGACCGATCAGGCGGCGCTCACGGTGGTGATGGCGGCGCAGGGCTATCCCGGCGCGGTGGAGAAGGACTCGCAGATCAGGGGCATCGACCGGGCCGAGGCCCTGGACGGGGTGACGGTCTTCCATGCGGGCACGAGGCGGGACGGGGACCGGATCACGGCCCAGGGCGGGCGGGTGCTCAACGTCACCGCGCTCGGCGCCACGATCTCGCAGGCGCAGGCCAGGGCCTACGAGGCCGTGGACCGGATCGACTGGCCGCAGGGCTTCTGCCGCCGCGACATCGGCTGGCGCGCGGTAGAGCGCGAGCGGGGCTGAGAGGGCGCGAGCGCCGGAACCTCGCCTGTCATCCCCGCGTAGGCGGGGATCCATAACCGCTGACGGTGAGAGGAAGGGCGGGACGGTCTGCGCCCCATCCACGACCGTCAGCGTCTATGGATCCCGGGCTCCGCTGCGCGGCCCCGGGATGACGGCGGAGGATGTAGCGCTTGCCGGGAGCAATGGTGTCGAAGCCTGCGGAATCTGCTCTAGAATGAGCGGCAGTTCATCCCTCCCGCAGGCGGCCCCTCATGAGCGACGACCTCTTTCCCGGTTTCGAGAGCCACTGGATCGACACGGAGGCCGGCCGCATTTTCGCCCGCTCGCGGGGCAGCGGGCCGCCTCTCGCCCTGCTGCACGGCTTTCCGCAGACCCACGCCATGTGGCACCGCCTCGCGCCGGCGCTCGCCGAAACCTACCGGGTGGTGTGCATGGACCTGCGCGGCTACGGCTGGTCCGCCGCGCCCAGGGGCGACGGGGCGCACGAGACCTATTCCAAGCGCGCCATGGGGCGCGACGTGGTGCGGGTGATGGAAGAGCTCGGGGCCGTGCGGTTCGGGGTTGTCGGGCACGACCGCGGGGCGCGGGTCGGCTACCGGCTCGCCCTCGACCATCCGGGCCGGGTGGAGCGCCTCGCGCTCCTCGACATCCTGCCGACCTTCCATGTCTGGGCCCAGATGAAGGCCGGAAAGGTCCCGGAGGCCCATTGGGGCTTTCTCTCGCAGGCCCATCCCAGGCCCGAGGAGGAGATCGGCCGCGATCCCCTGCCCTATTTCGAGGGGCTGCTGAAGGCCTGGTCGGCGGCGGGCGACCTCGCCTTCCTCGACCGCCGGGCCCTCGAAGCCTACCGCCAGAGCTGCAACGAGCCCACCCGCATCCACGCCTTCTGCGAGGATTACCGGGCGGGAGCCACCCGGGACATGGAGCACGACGAGGCGGATCTCGCGGCGGGCAGGACGATCCAATGCCCGGTGCAGCTGATCTGGAGCGACTTCTATCTGGTCAGCGGCCCGGCCGGCGAGGCGCAGGCTCCCCTCGACGTCTGGCGCGGGAGCTTCGCCCCGAAGATCACGGGACTCGGCGTCACCTCGGGGCATTTCGTGGCCGAGGAGAACCCGGGTGCGACTCTCGAGGCGCTGCAGGCGTTTCTGGTTTCGTCCTGAAAGAGCCGTCGGCTCAATAGTGATAGCGGCAGGCGGCGATCTCCAGGGCCTGCGCATCGCCTTTTCCCGCCACGCGATAGACGAGCCGGTGCTCGCCCGTGATGCGCCGGGACCACCAGCCGCTGAGAACGCCCTTCAGCGGCTCCGGCTTTCCGAGACCCTTGAACGGATTGCGCGACGCATCCTTGATCAAGGCATTGATCTTCGCGACCATCTCCCGATCCGTTTCCTGCCAATGCAGATAATCGGACCACGCTTCCGGGGACCAGACGAGCTTCATTCCGCCAGGTCGCGTTCGACACCCTGCCCGGCATTGAGAGCCTCGATGGATTTCAGCAGGTGCTCGGCGTTCTTCGGATTTCTGAGGAGGTGCAGGGTTTCCTGCATGCCCTCATATTCCTCCTCCGACAGGACCACCACGGACGGTCCCTTCTGCCGAGTCACCACGAGCGGCGCGCGGCTGTTGCAGACCTCGTCCATGTGGGAGGCGAGGTTCTGGCGAAACTCGGTGAAGTTGACATGGGGCATCTTGGCTTCCTCGCAATCTGTACAGATATAAGTACATCTTAGCGACGAGGCAATGGGTTGTAACGGAGGGCCCATTTGATCGGCCTTTTGGATCCCCGGCTTGGCGTTTACCGCCGCCCCTCGAAGAAGGCCCGCAGCAGGGCCGCCGCCTCGCTCTCGCGCAGGCCGCCATAGACCTCCGGCGCGTGGTGGCAGGTGGGCTGCCGGAAGAAGCGCACGCCGCTGTCCACCGCGCCGCCCTTCGGGTCGGGGGCGGCGTAATAGACCCGCCGGATGCGGGCGAAGGAGATCGCCGCCGCGCACATGGTGCAGGGCTCGAGCGTCACGTAGAGATCGCAGCCGAGCAGCCGCTCGTCGTCCAGCGCCGCGCAGGCGCGGCGGATGGCGAGCAGCTCCGCATGGGCGGACGGATCGCGCATCTCGCGGGGGGCGTTCCCCGCCGAGGCGACGATGCGCCCGTCCTTCACGATGCAGGCGCCCACCGGCACCTCGCCTCGCGCCCCGGCGGCGCGGGCCTCCGCAAAGGCGGCGCTCATGGGATCGGTGCTCCCGGGATCGGTGCTCTCGGGGTCGGTCCTCTCGGAGCCTGGCGTCCCGGGATCGAATGGAGTGGAGCCGGCGTTGTTCATGATCCCTGCCGCGATCCTTGCGTTTCGTGAGCCCTCGCTTCTCTCATCCTCCTCTGCTATCAGGCTCCCATGACCGACAGCAACGACGATAATCGCAGGGGCCGTCCGCCGGGACGCTCCGACCGCGGCCGCGGCGCATCCGGCGACAAGCCCTTCCGCAAGCCCCGCGAAGCCGGGGATCGCCCCTTCCGCGCCCGAACAGGCGACGACCGCAGCGGGAGCGACCGCCCCCGCAAGCCCCGTGAAGGCGGCGACAAAAAACCCTTCCGCAGCCGCGATGGCGACAAGCCGTTTCGCCCCCGGGGCGAGGGCGACGAGCGGCCCCGCCGTCCCCGGCCCGAGGGCGACAGGCCGTTCCGGCCCCGCGAAGGGGGAGACAAGCCCTTCCGCGCCCGCCGGGACGAGGGCGACCGCCCCGCCCGGGGCCGCGGCGGCGGCGAGCGTCCGCGCCGTTTCGACCGCGCCGCCGAGGAGCGTCCGCGCCGCGCCCGCGAGGAGCGCCCGGAGGTTCAGGCCGAGCCGCAGGAACCGGCCGAGGACCGCATCGCCAAGGTGATCGCGCGGGCAGGCATCGCCTCCCGCCGCGACGCGGAGGTGCTGATCGCGGAGGGCCGCGTGACGCTGAACGGCGCGGTGCTGGACTCGCCCGCCGTCAACGTGACCGCCGCCGACCGGATCACCGTGGACGGGGAGCCCCTGCCCGCCAAGGAGCGCACCCGCCTGTGGATGTTCCACAAGCCCCGCGGCCTCGTGACCACCGCCAAGGACCCGGAGGGACGCCCCACCGTGTTCGACAACCTGCCCGAGGACCTGCCCCGGGTGGTGGCGGTGGGGCGTCTGGACATCAACACGGAAGGGCTGCTGCTCCTCACCAACGACGGCGGCCTCGCCCGGGTGATCGCCCATCCCGACACGGGCTGGCTGCGCCGCTACAAGGTGCGCGCCCACGGGGAGGTGAACCAAGCGGAACTCGACAAGCTCCGCGACGGCATCTCCATCGACGGCATCGATTACGGCCCCATCGAGGCGCGCCTCGACCGGGTGCAGGGCGACAACGCCTGGATCACCATGGGCCTGCGCGAGGGCAAGAACCGGGAGATCAAGCGCATCCTGGAGCATATGGGCCTGCAGGTGAACCGCCTGATCCGCATGTCCTTCGGACCGTTCCAGCTCGGGGATCTCGAACCGGGCCTCGTGGAGGAGGTGCGCACCCGCGTTCTCAAGGACCAGCTCGGCGAGGCGCTCGCCGCGGAAGCAGGCGTCGATTTCGAGAGCCCGGTGCGCGAGCCCATCGCGCCCTTCGGCTCCCCGAAGAAGGACGGGCCCGAGCGTGACGCACGCGGCGGGCGCGAGGAGCGCAGCGAGCGCCCCGCCCGCTCCCCCCACGACCGGGACGAGCGTCCGCGCCGGGACGGCGACAGGCCGTTCCGCGCCCGCGACGACGAGCGCCGCGGCCGGGACGAGGAGGAGCCGAGAAAGCGCCCCTCGCGCCTGGAGCCGAAGACGAGCGTCTGGCGCGCCGGCGAGACCGACGAGGACGCCCCGCGCAGGAAAGCGCCGCGCCGGGGCGCCGATCCGAAGGAGGCCCGCACCGCAAGCGGGGAGCGCCAGCGGGAACGCGTCGGGGCGATCGCCTCCGGCGAAGGCCGCAAGGTGGTGGTCGAGCGCCTGGTGCGCCAGCCCGAGGAGGAGGCTCCCGCGCCGCGCAAGGCCCGCGGGGCCGCCGCGGCCCGCGGAGCCGCTCCCCGCGGCGGGGATCCCATCGGCCGCACGGGCCGCGGCGGAGCCTCGGCGGGGCGCGCCCGCGAGGGTGGCGAGCGTCCGCGCCGTCCGGGCGGCAATCGTCCCTTCGGAGCCCGCGAGGGCGGCGAGGGCAGCGCCGCCAGGCCGCGGGACGAACGTCCCTTCCGCGCCCGCGGCGAAGGCGGGGATCGACCGCGCAGGCCGGAGGGAGACCGTCCCTTCCGCTCCCGCGAGGGCGACGACCGCCCCAGGAAGCCGCCGGGGGATCGCCCCTTCCGCGGCCGCTCCGAGGCAGGCGAGGATCGCCGCCCCAGCAGGCCCGCGGGCGAGCGGCCTTTCCGCGCCCGGGGCGAGGACGAGCGTCCGCGCCGTGGCCCGCCGCGGGGCGACGGCCCCGCGAGAGGCGGCCCGAGAGGCGGCGCCGGCGGCGGGTTCAAGGGCGGGCCCCGGGGAGCCTCGAAAGGCGGCTTCAAGGGTGGCCCGAAGGGCGGCTCCAAAGGCGGCCCGCGCGGTCGCCGCTAGAGCTGTTTCCATTGGCATGGAAACAGCTCTCTTCTTTTTTGCACCGCATTTTTCGACGAACCGGATCCGGTTCGTCGAAAAATGCTCTAGGGTGAGGTAGGCCATGAGAATCGTGGGCGGGCGCTGGCGCGGCCGTTCGCTCAAGGGGCCAGGCTCGGACGCCATCCGCCCGACCTCGGACCGCCTGCGCGAGACCATCTTCAACATCCTCCAGCACGGCTACGGCGACCCGGTGGAGGGCGCGCGCGTGCTCGACCTCTTCGCCGGCACCGGCGCCCTAGGGCTGGAGGCGCTCTCCCGCGGCGCCGCCTTCGCGCTCTTCGTGGACGACGGCGCAGGGGCGCGGGGCATCATCCGCGAGAACGTGGAGACCCTGGGCGCGGGCGGCGCGACCCGCCTGTTCCGCCGCGACGCCACCCGCATGGGCGAGGCCGCCCCCAACGCTCCCTTCTCCCTGGTCTTCTGCGACCCGCCCTACGGCCGGGACCTCGCCCCCAGGGCGCTCCGCTCCTGCGCGGACGGCGGCTGGCTCGCGCCGGGAGCCCTCGTGGTGGTGGAGGAAGCGCAGGGCTTGGAGGTGACGCTGCCGGAAGGTTTCGAGGAGATCGAGCGGCGGGATTACGGGGAGACGAAGGTGGTGTTCGGGCGCTACTCACGCCTAACTCCCGCTCCGGCCTGAGACAGGATTGGAATGAGGGTTTTGGCCCTAGGTGCAACCCTCTGCCCTCAGGCCTCCCTGCGGCTCACGGCGTGACCCTCGCCATGAAGCGTCTTCGGACCGCGTTCCGAAGACGGTATCCCGCATAGAACAGTCCCCCACTTGAACAAAATAGGTGAACTGCGCCAGGGCGGGACCCGCGGCAACGGTCGCGAGAAACGCGGCGAGGAGAGGAGCGGCCGAGGGGTTCATCGGAACAATATAGTCTTCGCCCAGGGGCTTTGACACCTGCAGGTGACCCGAAGGAACTACCCTATCGTCCAGTGGTCCGGTGAGCAGGCGTCGAACCCCTGGCATTTGCCCCGTGGGCTCGCGCCCGCTATACCGCGCCTGCATCCGCCGCGTCCGGGAGGCCCGCCATGAAAGCCGTCGTCTACGAGAGGTTCGGGCAGCCGCCGCGGGTGCAGAATGTCCCCGATCCCACGCCGGCGGCGGAGGGCGTGGTGATCAAGGTGGAGGCGACCGGCCTCTGCCGCAGCGACTGGCACGGCTGGATGGGGCACGATCCCGACATCGTGCTGCCGCACGTGCCGGGGCATGAGCTCGCCGGAACGGTGCTTTCCACCGGAAAACAAGTCACCCGCTGGAAGACGGGGGACCGGGTCACGGTGCCCTTCGTGGGCGGATGCGGGCGCTGCTTCGAGTGCCGTTCCGGCAACCATCAGGTCTGCGAGCACCAGTTCCAGCCGGGCTTCACGGCCTGGGGGTCGTTTGCCGAATACGTGGCGGTGGATTACGCCGACACCAACCTCGTGGCCCTGCCGGAGGAGCTGGACTTCGCCACCGCCGCGAGCCTCGGCTGCCGCTTCGTCACGTCGTTCCGCGCGGTGGTCGACCAGGGCCGCGTCGGGCCGGGCGACTGGGTGGCCGTGCACGGCTGCGGCGGCGTCGGGCTCTCGGCCATCATGATCGCGGCCGCCATGGGGGCGAACGTGATCGGCATCGATCTCTCCGACGGCAAGCTCGATTTCGCCAGGGCCATGGGGGCCGTCGCCACCGTCAACGGCCGGGGGGCGGCCGATGTGGTCGGCGCGGTGCGGGAGATCACGGGCGGCGGCGCCCATGTGTCCATCGACGCGCTGGGCCACCCCACCACCTGCTTCAACTCCATCGCGAATCTTCGCCGCCGCGGACGCCACGTTCAGGTCGGCCTGATGCTGGGCGATCACGCCCGACCTGCGATCCCCATGGACCGGGTGATCGGCTGGGAGCTCGAAATCCTCGGCAGCCACGGCATGCAGGCCTTCCGCTACGAGGCCATGATGGCCATGATCCGCACCGGCAGGCTCGCGCCGCAGAAGCTCGTGGGCCGCCGCATCGGCCTGGACGAGGCCCCCGAGGCCCTCATGGCCATGGACCGGTTCGAGGGCCTGGGCATCGGCGTGATCACCAGATTCGCCTGAACCCCTGGATTACCACTGCGCTCGACACAGCTATGACCCAGCGCAAGCCCCCGCCACAGGCGCGACCTTTCGGAGACAACCATGGCCTACCAACCTGCCGCGAACCGCTATGACGAGATGCTCTACAACCGCTGCGGCCGCAGCGGGCTGATGCTGCCGGCGATCTCGCTCGGGCTGTGGCACAATTTCGGCGAGGACAAGTCGTCGGCGACCGCGCGGGAGATCTGCCGCACGGCCTTCGACCTCGGCATCACCCATTTCGATCTCGCCAACAATTACGGCCCGCCTCCCGGCTCGGCCGAGACCCTGTTCGGGGAAATTCTGCGAGGCGAGTTTCACGGGCTTCGCGACGAGCTGGTGATCTCCACCAAGGCGGGCTACCGCATGTGGCCGGGCCCCTACGGCGAGTGGGGCAGCCGCAAATACGTTCTCTCCAGCCTCGACCAGAGCCTCAAGCGCATGGGGCTCGACTACGTGGACATCTTCTACTCGCACCGCTTCGACCCGAACACGCCCCTGGAGGAGACCATGCTGGCCCTCGATGCGGCCGTGCGGCAGGGCAAGGCGCTCTATGTGGGCCTGTCGTCCTACAACAGCCAGCGCACCCGCGAGGCCCTCGCGATCCTGCGCGAACTCAGGACCCCCTGCATCATCCACCAGCCGAGCTATTCCATGCTCAACCGCTGGATTGAGGAGGACGGGCTCCTCGACACCCTCGACGATCTCGGCATGGGCTCCATCGTGTTCTCGCCCCTGGCGCAGGGGATGCTGACGACGAAATATCTCAACGGCATTCCGGAGGACAGCCGGGCGGCCGAGGGCAAGTCGCTCAGCACCAACTTCCTCAACGAGGACAACCTCGCCCGCATCCGCAGCCTCAACGACATCGCGTCCCGGCGCGGCCAGACCCTGGCGCAGATGGCGCTTGCCTGGGTGCTGCGCGGCGGGCGGGTCACCACGGCGCTCATCGGCGCCAGCCGCCCCGAGCAGGTGATCGACTGCGTGGGCGCGCTCAGGAACCCCTCGTTCAGCGCGGAGGAACTCGCCGAGATCGACCGCTATGCGGGAGAAGGCGGGTTGAACCTCTGGGCGGCCTCGGCGGAGCGGAACGGCCCTTCGCGGGGGAAATGAGACCTTCCCGGATCCGGCCCGGATGACAGGCGCGGCCCACGTGTTCCCGCCCCGGGTGGTGCGCTGCACCATGCAGCGTGGTTCGACAAGCTATGCAGTTCATGCAGGGACCCGCGTGAAACTGCTCCCGATTTGAGCGGCCGCGCCCTTTTCCGGGCATTTCCGGCCATCCGTCACGCGCCCCTCCGCAAGGGTCCGGCGGGCTGCGACAATTGTGCATCGCACCATTCGGCTCGTCCCGTGTTGCCCTGTCAGTCGCTGGAGAGAGTCCGGATGGTCAACAGAAAAGCGGCTCCCGCCCCATGGAGCCAGAGAAAAACCCGTCACGATCCTCCCGTTCTCGAGGAGGCCATCGCGGCCGCGCAGGGCCTGACGGATCAGGTCGCAAGCCAGATCGAGATCGCCGCGCAGCTGATGGGCCTGCCGGAGGACGAGGTCAGGGCGCAGGTGCAGACCGCACAGGCGCAAACCAGGCCCAAGGTGTCGGTTCCCGTCCGGGACCGCCGCACGCAAGTGGTGGTGGTCGAGCGCAGAAGCCGCCGCGCCCTGCCGCGGTAGGCCTCCCGAACATCCTCGGGAAGGAGCGGCAAGAGACGCCGACGTCCGGAATGCCGCCTAACAGGCAGCGGACATGGGGGAAGCCGGAAGGGCTCCGTTCACGCTCAGGAGCCGTCGCATGATCTTCTTTTCGCTTTGCAAACTCGCCTCGCGCCCGCTGCCCGCGGGCCTGGGGCGCCGCCTTAAAAGGCTCAGACGCGAAGTCCTGCCGACCGACGGCGAGCGCGATGCGGCCTATCTCGGGGCCGCGGGCGACCGGCACGACCTCGAATTCCGCATCAGGGAGCTCGACAGGTCCGACTACCGGACGCGGGGGCCGTTCCGCCGCTTCTGATCGGCGAGGCCTCACCGCCGCCCGAACAGGCGCTCGATGTCGGAGAGCTTCAGCTCCACATAGGTGGGCCGCCCGTGATTGCACTGGCCGGACAGGGGCGTCGCCTCCATCTCGCGCAGGAGCGCGTTCATCTCCTCGGGCCGCAGGCGGCGGCCCGCCCGGATGGAGCCGTGGCAGGACATGCGGGAAAGCACCGCGTCCAGGCGCTCCTCCAGGGGGGCCGCGGCCCCCTGCCCCCATTCGGCGAGGGCGTCGGCCACGTCCTGCACCAGGGCCTTGATGCGCCCGCCGGCCAGCGCGGACGGAACCTCCCGCACCAGCAGCGCCCCGGGGCCGAAGGGCTCGAGGGCAAGGCCGAGGCTTTCCAGGGCGGGGGCTTCCGCCAGGACCCGGTCGGCATCCACGGGATCGAGATCGACCACCTCGGGGATCAGCAGAAGCTGGCGGGCGATGCCCGACGAGGCGCGCTCGCGCTTCAGCCGTTCATAGACGAGGCGCTCATGGGCCGCGTGCTGGTCCACGATGACGATGCCGTCCCGGGTCTGGGTGACGATGTAGGTGCCGTGCACCTGGGCGCGGGCCGCTCCCAGGGGGGCCTCCTCCGCTTCCGGCTCGACCTCGCCCAAGGCGGCGCGGCTGTCGGCGGAAGGAGCCATGAGATCGGGCAGGCTCGCCTGCCTCTCGGCAAGGCCCGCAGGCGCATGGGAGCCCACGGGCGCGTCGAGGGGGGCCTGCCAGCCGGCGAAGGCGGGCCGCAGCGCGGGGGCGCGGTGCGCGAACGGCATCGGGCGCGGGGGCAGCGCCCCTTGAGGCGGCGCTCCGGGCCGGGGAGGCGCTCCCCCCGGGCGCAGGCTCTCGAGCGTCCGCGCGCCGCCCGTGGAGGCGGACCGGAACGCAAAGCGCGTGATGGCCTCCTTCAGGGCCGCCACCACGAAGCCGCGCACGAAGTTGGGGTCGCGGAAGCGCACCTCGGTTTTGGCCGGATGCACATTCACGTCCACCGCGTGCGGGTCGAGGTCGATCATGATGGCTAGAACCGGATGCCGGTCGGAGGCCATCACGTCCGCATAGGCCCCGCGCACCGCGCCGAGCAGGAGCTTGTCCCGCACCGGGCGGCCGTTGACCACGAAATGGACCGACGCCCCCGTGCCCCGGTGGAAGGTGGGCAGGCCCGCAAAGCCCGTGAGCCGCACGCCCTCGCGCTCCACCCCGATGGCCATGGCGTTCTCGTGGAACTCATGGCCCAGAACGCGCGAGAGGCGGCGCAGGAAGCCGTGCTCGCCGGGCTCCTCCGGCGGATAGGTGAAGGCGGTGATGTGCTCGCCCGACAGGGTGAAGCGGATCGTCGGATGCGCGATGGCGAGCCGCCGGACGATCTCCGCCACCGCCTGGGCCTCGGAGCGGTCGCTTTTGAGGAATTTCAGGCGCGCGGGCGTGGCGGCGAAGAGGTCCGTCACCTCCACCCGGGTGCCCCTGGGGGCGGAAGCGGGCCGCACGGGTCCCTTGACGCCCGCCTCCACCACGATGGACGAGCCGGTGGGGGCCTGCGCCGCCCGGGTGGTGATGGCAAGCCGCGCCACGGCCCCGATGGACGGCAGGGCCTCGCCGCGAAAGCCGAGGGTGCGGATGGAGAACAGGTCGCCGTCGGGCAGCTTGGAGGTGGCGTGGCGGTCCACCGCGAGCTCCAGGTCCTCCGGGCTCATGCCCTGCCCGTCGTCCACGATGCGGATCAGGCTGCGCCCGCCCGCCTCCAGGGCGATCTCGATGGACCCCGCCCCCGCATCGACGGCGTTCTCCACCAGCTCCTTCACGGCCGACGCCGGACGCTCGACCACCTCGCCCGCGGCGATGCGGTCGACGAGGATGGGATCAAGGCGGCGAACGGGCATCGGCGGCTTCCGCGCAGGGATTCGGGTCTTCAGGCAAGATAGGCACGGGGGCCCTGGGAGGCCAGCCGGCGCGACGTTATTGCCGTGCTCGGCCGGCCTCCCGGGCCGCCTGATGGGTTTTGTCTCGCGTGGGCAGCGCGACCGGCTCTCCTCCCCCTTGTGGGGAGGAGGTGGAGGTGGGGGTGTTTGCGCCAGACCTTCATAGGCTATCGCTCACACCCCCACCCTGGCCCTCCCCACAAGGGGGAGGGGAAAGGGGGCGCAGCTCCGAGCCAGGGATTCCCTTCCCCTCCGCTACGCTCCGGCCGGGAATGACACTGTTGGTGCAGGTCTGGTGTCATCCCCGGCGAGCGAAGCGAGGGAAGGGGATCCATTCACAGGCACAACGCTCTTGGACTCCCTCCACTTCGCCCCGCCTGCCACAACGCCCCGGCCCTACCCCTGCGCCAGGTATTCCTTCGCCAGGATCTTGCCCTCCTCCACCGCCGGCTGGTCGAAGGGGTCGACGCCAAGGGCGTAGCCGGTGAGGATGGTCTCCAGCATGAAATGCATCAGGAGCTCGCCCAGGGAGCGCTCGTCCAGGGTTTCCACATGGATGCGCCGGGTCGGGCGGCCGTTGGCCGCGAGGGTGTCGGCGGTGGCGCGCCCTTGCGCCGCCACGAGATCGCCGATGCGCTTGCCGGAAAAGCCCGGCTCGCCCGCGCGCCGGGCGAGCTTCTCGTCCATGAGGGGGCCCTTGCCGGCCACCCCGGTGGTCATCACCGTGAAGAGCTTGTCGTTGGGTCCCGCCAGGTAGAGCTGGAGCTGGCTGTGCTGGTCCACCGGCCCGATGGCCGCCACGGGCTGGGTGCCCTTGCCGTCCTTGCCGATGCTCTCGGCCCAGAGCTGCACCCACCAGCGGGTGAAGCGCTCCAGCCGGTCCGCATAGGCCATGGCGATGGCGATGCCCTTGCCCGAATGGGCGGCGGCCACGTTGAGGGCCGCGCCCACGGCGGCGGGGGCCTCCCGGGCGGCGAGGCCGGAGCGGAACGGCTCGTAGGCCTCCGCCGCCCCCTGGCGGATGGCCGCGATGTCGAGGCCGAGCACGGCGGCGGGCAGCAGCCCCACATTGGTGAGCACGGAATAGCGCCCGCCAATGCCCGTATGGTGTTCGAGGAAGCGCACGCCTTCGGGCTCCAGGAGGTCGCGCAGGGCGTTCCGGCCCCCGGCCTTGCGGGGCTCGGACAGGCCGAGGAACAGGTCCTTGGGCAGCGCCTTCAGGCCCGCCTTTTCCAGGGCGGAGAGCACGGCGATGGACTGCATCAGGGTCTCGCCCGTGCCGCCGGACTTGGAGATCGACACGTAGCGGGTCGAGGAATGGGGCAGCTTGTGCAGGATCCGGTCGAAGGTGGTGGGGTCGAGGTTGTCGAGGAAGTGGACCCGCGGGCTCTCGGTGAAGCGGCCCGCGCCCGGCACCGCGTAGTCCCTGAGCTGCGCCAGGGCCTGGCCGCCGAGGCTCGACCCGCCCGTGCCGAGGAACACCACGTCGGTGGCGTCCTGGCGCAGCCGGGCGGCGGCCTCCCGCACGGCCGCGAGGTCGTCGGAGGCGCGGGGCATGTGCAGCAGGGGCAGCCGGCCCGAGGCGTCGTCTTCGGAAAGCCGCTTCATGGCCTCGCCGACCTCGCCCAGGGCGGTCTCGAACGCCGCCTGCTCCAGGCCGCCCTCCCCGATGCGGGAAGCGAAGGCGAGATCGATCGATTGCTCAAGGGCCATTGAGGGATGCTCCAGCTCGTTCAAAGGGGAGCGGAACATTAAGCCAGAGAGGGGCCCGAGACTAGGGCAAGCGCGCACGGAACCGGCGTAAGCGACGGCTCATCGGGAGGGGGCGGGCCGCCTGCCGGGCTCACACCCCCGTCGGCCGGCCCGCGATCACGGTCAGCATCTTCCCGTCGCCGAAGATGCGCTCGGCCGCCTGGCGGATGTCGGCCTGGGTCACCGCCGCCACCAGGGCGTTGCGGCGGCCGATATAGTCGATCCCTAAGTCCTCGAAGGCGATCTGCACCAGGGTATGGGCGATCTTGGTGGAGGTGTCGAAGCCCAGGGCGTAGGAGCCGATCAGGTAGTCCTTGGCCTTCTGCAGCTCCTCGTCCGTGGGGCCGTCCCGGGTCAGCCGCGCCATCTCGCCGGCGATCACGTCGAGGCATTCGGCCACGCGCTCGTTCTTGGTGGCGGTGTAGCCCCAGGTCATGGCGGCGGCCCGGTAGCTCACCAGGGAGGTGCCGACGCTGTAGGCGAGGCCGCGCTTCTCGCGCACCTCCTGGAACAGGCGCGACGTGAAGGCGCCGCCGCCCAGGATGTGGTTGAGCACATAGGCGGGGATGAAGCCGGGATCGCGCCAGGGGATGCCGTTGGTGCCGAAGCGGATCACCGATTGCGGCACGTCGAGATCGACCACGATGCGCTTGTCGCTCGCCTTGAGGGCGACGGGCTCCACAGGGGCGAGGGGCTCGCCCCCGGGCAGGGAGCCGAACACCTTGTCCACCAGCGCGGCGAGGCGCTCGCCGTCGATGGCGCCCACCACCGCGAGCTTGACCCGTCCGCGGACGATCATCGCCCGGTGCATGGCCACGAGGTCGTCCCGGGTGATGGCCGCCACGCTCTCGGAGGTGCCGGAGGTGGGACGCCCGTAGGCATGGCCCGCAAAGCCTTCCTCGAAGAAGCGGCGGGTCGCCACCACGCCGGGATCGTTCTGCTGGTAGCGCAGGCCCGCGATGGTCTGGGCGCGGACGCGCTCCACCGCGTCGGGGTCGAAGCGCGGCTCGGCCAGCGCCAGGCGCAGGAGCTCGAAGGCCTCGTCCGCGTGCTTGACCAGGGTCTTGAGGGAGCCGCCCACCGCATCGTTGCCCGCGTTGAACGACAGCTCGATGGCGCGGGCCGCCAGGCGCTCCTGGAAGGCGTCGGAATTATGGTCGCCCGCGCCCTCGTCCAGGAGCCGGGCGAGCATCTGCGCCACGCCGGGGCGGTCCTTGGGATCGTGCGCCGATCCGCCCTCGAAGATGAAGGAGACGGCGATCAGCGGCACCACATCGGATTCGACGTGCCAGACCTCAATTCCCAGCGGCGAGGTCAGCGCCTTCACCGCGGTGGGTGACGACGACAGGGTTTCGACGGAAGCGGTCATCTTTCCCTCAATCATACGCAGGCGGTCAGACGGCCGGCTTCTGCAGGTAACCCGTCACGGAGCGGCGGGGGGCAAGGTAGCGCTCGGCGGCGGAGGCGAGTTCGTCCTTCTGGATTCCCTCGATCCCGGCCGGCCAGCGGCGCACTTCCTCGATGGTCTCGCCGATGGCGAGAGCCGACCCGTAGATGCGGGCGAGGGAGGATTGGCTGTCGGTGGAATAGATCGTCTCGGCCACGAGGCGGGTCTTGGCGCGCTCTATGGAATCGGCGTCCAGGGCCTCGGCGGGAAGCGCCTTCAGCATCTGGTCCACCGCCTCTTCGAGCTGGGGCAGCAGGACGCCTTCGGCCGGCACCGCATAGACGCAGAAGCGGGTGTCCTCCATGGCGGAGGACATGTACCAGGCGCCCGCGTTCACCGCGAGGCCGCGCTCCAGGACGAGCTTGCGGTAGAGATAGGAGGTCGGGCCGCCGCCGATCACCTCGGCGAGCAGCTCCAGGGCGTAGCAGTCGCGGTGGGTGGCCGTGCGGCAGGACGGCACGAGGTAGAGCCGCTGCAGGGTGGGCTGCTCCACCTTCGGGTCGGCCACGGTCACGTGGCGGGCCGCCACCGGCTCCGGCTCCCGCGGGCGGAAGCGCGCCAGGCGCTTCCCGTGCGGGGCGACCCGGCCATAGGTGCCCTCGGCGAGGCGGCGGACCTCGTCCTCGGCCACGTCGCCGGCCACCACCAGGATGCCGTTCTCGGGGGTGTAGAAGCGGCGATAATAGTCGAGGGCGTTGTCGCGGTTGAGCGTCTCGATCTCGTGCATCCAGCCGATGATCGGAATGCCGTAGGGGTGGTGCACGAAGAGCGACGCCGCCATGGCCTCGGAGAGCTGGGCCGAGGGGTCGGTCTCGACCCGCATGCGCCGCTCCTCCAGCACCACGTCCCGCTCAGGCGCGACGACGGATTCCTCGATCAGGAGGTTCGTCATGCGGTCGGCTTCGAACTCCATCATGACCTTGAGGTGTTCGCGGGCCACGCGCTGGAAATAGGCCGTGTAGTCGAAGGACGTGAAGGCGTTCTCCTGGCCGCCGAGGCTGGACACCACCTTGGAGAACTCCCCCGCCGGGTGCTTCTGCGTGCCCTTGAACATGAGGTGTTCGAGAAAATGCGCGATGCCCGACTGGCCGATCGGATCGTCCGCCGAACCGTTGCGGTACCACATCATGTGGGTCACCACCGGCACGCGGCGGTCGGGGATCACCACCACGTCCAGGCCGTTGTCGAGGGTGAAGGACGACAGATCCGGACCGCTGCCTTCCGTCTGCCCGAATGAGGAGGCGTCGGCGCGAAGGAGGGGCTTAGAGGCAGGGTGCATGACTTTTCAACCTTGGCGGAGTCACATCGACACTCAGGATCCGATGACGCGAATAATGCAATTCGGACGGCAGGCGAGGCAGGACGCGGAACGGCTTGCGGGGCGCCGGGAGCAGGCTTGGCCTTGCGCGGCCCCTAGAATGATTTCAGGCGAAGCGGGGGAGCCCGTTCGCCTGAAAAATGAAACATCGACAATGGCTTAGCGGTTCTGCTGCTGCCGGATGAAGGCGTGCGGGCTGTCGGGATCGCCCATGACCTTCGGGTCCTCCGACGCCCGGAGGGGCGCGCCGTTGGCCGCCTTGAGCAGGCCGGCCGGGGGATCGCTGAGGTAGCGCCGCTCCAGTCCGCCGCCGGTCAGCTTGACGTCGTCGTTCCTGGACATGGCGCGCAGCTCGTCCGGGGTGAGGATGCTCTTTTCCGCCTGGCCGCCCACGAGACCGGGGGCGCGGTTGTAATTGTCAGGGTTGCGGCCGGCGCGGATCTCGTCGATGGAGAGCGGCCTGGCGGTGCTGTTCTTGTAGAGCTCGGTGCTCGTATAGGGCGTGCGGGCCTCGGCGGCGGCCTTGCGGGCGGCGGCCACGTCCGGGTCCTTCGGCCAGTTGGGGTTGCGGGCTTCGACGCTGCCCTGCACCGGGGGACGCAGCTCCATCTTGGGCGGAAGCACCAGGGGAGCGCGCTCGTTGTAGACGATGGGCGCCTTTTCCTTGGGAATGATGCCGATGCTGCCGAGGAGGCTCTTCACGACCTCGCCTTCCTGGGCCGAGGCCCCGGAGGCGGCGAACAGCAGGGCCAGAGCGGCCGCGCGGCACAAGATTGTCATTCCCTTCATGGCACCCACCATTGCTTTCTCGTTGTGGCTGGAACGCCTGACGGCTCATTCTGGCGAACATAAGGCGAGTGAAAACCGCCCTAGCGGGTCCGCTGCCTGTCCAGCACGAAGGAGTCATAGAGCAAACCGAACACCCCCGCAACGATGGCCGCATCGGCCACGTTGAACACGTACCAGGACCAGCTTCCCACGTGGAGCTGGATGAAATCGAACACCGCCCCATAGGCCAGCCGGTCGATGACGTTGCCCAGGGCCCCGCCCACGATCAGCCCCAGGGACAGGGCCAGCACCCGCCCGGCGGCGCGGCGGATCCACAGGGACAGGCCGATGGCGGCGAGGATCGACACCGCGATCAGAACCCAGCGTCCGAAATCGCTGTTCTGCTGGAACAGGCCGTAGGAAATGCCCCGGTTCCAGACCACGATCAGGTTGACGAAGGGCGCAAGCTCCACCGGCTCCTTCACCGGCAGGTCGTAGACGAACAGGGTGTAGAGCTTAGTGGCCTGGTCGAGGACCAGGGTGACGGCGGCGGCCGTGAATCCCAGAATGGCGGCGGCCGAGAGACCGCCCTTCTTCGCCCGGGACCGCCCTGCCCCGCTCGTTGGGCGCGGCCCGCTTGCCGCGCGCGGCAAGCGGGCCGGATCGGCTTGGCCCCTGCCGGGAAGAGCCTTGTCGGACTCGTCGCCCTTGATCATTCGGCCGCCGCTTTCCACTGATCCCACTCGCGCAGGGCCGCCGCGTCCCGGGGCGTCACATCCGGGTAATCGGGATCGGAGCCCACCTCCGGCGTCACCTTCCACGAGCGGGCGCATTTGCGCCCCTGCGCCAGGGCCGGCGTCACCGCGACGCCCTTCACCTCGTCGAGGCGGAAGGCGTCGGCCGGCCCCTCGCCCTGCGCCACCTGAATGGCCGAGGTGATGCAGATCTCGGCAAGGTCGAGGCCCTGCACCGCCTCGAACAGGCTCTCGTCGGCAATATGGACGCGAGGCGCCGCCTCCAGGCTCGCGCCGATGCGCTTCTGCGCCCGCTCGATCTCCAGGGCGCCGGTGACGACGCGGCGGACCCGGCGGACCCTGGACCAGCGCTCGGCGAGCGCGTCGTCGCGCCATTGCGACGGCACCTGCGGGAAGGTTTCGAGATGCACCGATTCCGCATCCGGATAGCGCGCGAGCCAGGCCTCCTCCGCCGTGAAGGCCAGGATCGGGGCGATCCAGGCCGCCACGCAGCGGAAGGTCTGGTCGATCACCGTGAGCGCGCTCCGGCGCACCTTGCTCGACAGGGGATCGCAGTAGAGCGCGTCCTTGCGGATGTCGAAGTAGAACGCCGACAGGTCCGTGGTCATGAACGCGTTGAGAAGCGCGATCACCCGCTTGTAGTCGTAGCTGCCATAGGCTTCGCGCATCTCGCCGTCGAGTTCGGCGAGGCGATGGAGCACGAAGCGCTCCAGCTCCGGCATCTCCGCCACGGCCACCTTGTCCGTCTCGCGGAAATGGTGGAGCGAGCCCAGCATCCAGCGGATCGTGTTGCGCAGCTTGCGGTAGGTTTCCGCCGTGGTCTTGATGATCTCGGGGCCGATGCGCTGGTCGTCCCAGTAATCCACGGAAGCCGTCCACAGGCGCAGGATGTCGGCGCCGTAATCCTTGATGATGGTCTGCGGCGCGACCGTGTTGCCCAGGGACTTCGACATCTTGCGGCCCTGCTCGTCGAGAGTGAAGCCGTGCGTCACGACGATGTCGTAGGGCGCCCGTCCCCGCGTGCCGCAGCTTTCCAGCAGCGACGAGCGGAACCAGCCGCGATGCTGGTCCGAGCCCTCCAGATACATGACCTGATCGGGCCCGCCGTCCACCTTGCGCGTCACCTGCAGGTCTTCGCGCTTTTCGAGAGCGAAGGCATGGGTGCAGCCGGAATCGAACCACACGTCGAGGATGTCGTCGACCTTGTCGAAATCGGCCAGATCGTAGCCGCCCGCCCCCAGGAAGCGCGCGCCGTCGTCGGCGTACCAGGCATCCGCGCCTTCCCGTTCGAAGGCCTCCGCGATGGCGGCGTTGACGCGTTCGTCCTTGAGGATCTCGTTGGTGCCCTTCCTCACGAACACCGCGATGGGCACGCCCCAGGCGCGCTGGCGCGACACCACCCATTCGGGACCGTTCCCGATCATGCCGTTGATGCGGTTCTCGCCCGATTCCGGCACCCATTGCACGCTCTCGATGGCCCGAAGCGCCCGGGTGCGAAGGGTGTCGCGGGGGCCTTCCTGCGGCGGGCGCAAGGTGTCCAAAGGCGCGATGATCGGCTGGATTCCGGGCGGACGCGTCCCGGCCGGCTCGCCGCCGAGCTCGCGGTCCATGGCGATGAACCATTGGGGCGTGTTGCGGAAGATGAGCGGGCCCTTGGAGCGCCAGGAATGGGGGTACTGGTGCTTGAGGCGGCCCCGGGCGATCAGCGCCCCGGCCTCAAGGAGCTTGCGGATCACCGCCTCGTTGGCGCCCGCGTCCTTGCCCTTGTCGTCGTAGATGCGCTCGCCCGCGAAGAACGGGATGTCGGGAAAATAGGACGAGTCCGGCGCCACCGTGTGGGGCACGTCCCCGGTGCCGCAGGCGGCGAACACGTCCCGGTGCTTCACGTAGGTGTTGTAGTCGTCCGCGCCGTGGCCGGGGGCGGTGTGCACGAAGCCCGTGCCGGCGTCGTCGGTGACGTAATCGGCCGGCAGCACCGGAACGCCGAAATCCCAATAGCCGTTCGCGCCCTCGAGGCCGCGGAACGGATGGGCGCAGCGCTCGATCATCACCGGCAGCACGTCCTTCACGCGCTCGTATCCGGACACGCGGGCGGCGGCGAACACGTCGGCCGCCAGCTTGTCGGCGATGACGAGCCGGTCGCCCGCTTTGGCCCAGTTGTCGGCGGCCGCTTCCGTGACCCTGTAGAGGCCATAGGCGATGGAATCCCCATAGGCGATGGCGCGGTTCGCCGGGATGGTCCAGGGGGTGGTCGTCCAGATGACCACGGACGCGCCGTTCAGGTCGCCGTCGAGGGTGTCGGTGATCCGGAACCGCACCCAGATCGTGGTGGAGGTCTTCTCGTGGTACTCGACCTCCGCCTCCGCCAGGGCGGTTCTCTCCACGGGGGACCACATGACGGGCTTCGAGCCGCGGTAGAGCTGGTTGGACACCGCGAATTTCATGATCTCGCGGGCGATCTGCGCTTCCGCGTCATAGGACATGGTCAGGTAGGGGTTCGACCAGTCGCCCCCGACGCCCAGGCGCTTGAACTCCTCGCGCTGCACGTCGATCCACTTCTCGGCGAAGGCGCGGCACTCCCGGCGGAACTCGACGATGTCCACGTCATCCTTGTTCTTGCCCTTGGCGCGGTATTCCTCCTCGATCTTCCACTCGATGGGCAGGCCGTGGCAGTCCCAGCCGGGCACGTAGTTGGAATCGAAGCCCAGCATCCCCTGGGAGCGGACCACCATGTCCTTCAGGATCTTGTTGAGGGCGTGGCCGATATGGATGTTGCCGTTGGCATAGGGCGGGCCGTCGTGGAGCACGAAGCGCGGGCGGCCCCGCTGGACCTCGCGCAGGCGCTCGTAGAGCCTCAACTCGTTCCAGCGCTGCAGGAACTGCGGCTCGCGCTGTGGCAGGCCGGCCCGCATGGGGAACTCGGTCTGGGGCAGGAACAGGGTTTCGGAATAGTCGCGCGCGGGGCTTGCGGTCTGATCGGTCATGACGGTCAATTCGGTCTTGCGTGGCCCGCATGGGGCGGGCGCATCAGGCTGTCATCGGGGCGAACGGCTCGAATCCCGGACCTTCGCAGGTTATGCGAGGGCCGGGCCGATAATTCGCGCGGCGGGGATGCGCGCCGCAGGGGAAGCCTGAAAAGCCGTGGACATGGGGAGCCTTTTAGCAGCGCCGGGCCGGATAATAAAGCGTGGTGATTCCGGTTGCAGTTCCTATTTAAGAGCCGAGAATAAGGTTAAGGCTCCGCACCCGCGGGCAGGAGGATTGAACCATGGCCGATTCGACCACCACGGCAGGACAGCGCTCCCGCGCAGGCTTCGACCTGACGCCGCCCACCGCCGAGGAGCTGGGCAGGCTCGTGGCCGATCTCAACGACGAGGAGCGCCGGGTCATCCTCGATCACGGTACGGAGCGCCCCTTCTGCGGCATCTTCAACGAGGCCAAGGACAAGGGCACCTATGCCTGCCGCCTCTGCGGGCTGCCCCTGTTCAACGCGGGCGCCAAGTTCGAATCCGGCACCGGCTGGCCGAGCTTCTTCGATCCCATCGACCGCGCCCACATCGCCTTCGTGCGGGACACCAGCTACGGCATGGTCCGCACCGAGATCCGCTGCGCCCGCTGCCAGGGCCATCTCGGCCATGTGTTTCCCGACGGCCCTCCCCCCACGGGCGAGCGCTACTGCATGAACTCCGTGTCCATGCGCTTCGTGGCAGAGGGCGACCCGCTCCCGGACGACCTCGGCCGAGGCGCCCCGGAGGGCGAGGCGGCGGCGTAAGGGCGCCCTGAAAGCCATGGGGATCGGGAGCCAGGAGGCGCAGGACACCGACGGGGCGGACTTCTATGTTCGCCTGCCGGTCTTCGACCGCTTCTCCCAGCTCACCGACCCCGGCATCTACACGCCCCTGCCGGACGGCTGGATCATCGGCCTCAGCGACATCGTCCGCTCCACCTCGGCGATCCAGAGTGGACGCTACAAGGAGGTCAACACGGCGGCCGCCTCCGTCATCGCGGCCGTGGCCAACCGGCTCGGCAACCACGATTTCCCCTTCGTGTTCGGCGGGGACGGCGCGAGCTTCGCCCTGCCCGCGGCCCGGACGGACCTGGCGCGGGAGGCGCTCGCCGCCGTGGCCGCCTGGGTGCGGGACGAGTTCGGCCTGGAGCTGCGCGCCGCCCTCGTGCCCGTGCGCGAAATCCGGGCCCAGGGGCACGACGTGCGCATCGCCCGCTTCGCGGCCTCGGCCGACGTGGCCTACGCCATGTTCTCCGGCGGGGGGCTCGCCTATGCGGAGCGACGGATGAAGGAAGGCGCCTACACGATTCCGGCGGCCGGGCCCGGAACCCTGCCCGACCTGACGGGGCTCTCCTGCCGCTTCGACGAGATCCTGCCCGAGCGCGGGGTCATTCTCTCGCTCATCGTTCTACCGGGACCAAAGGCGGATGCGGGGGCCTTCGGAACCCTCATCGACCGGGTTCTCAATCTCGCCGAGGACCGGACCGCCACCGGGCGGCCCGTTCCGGCCGGGGGACCGAAGGTCGCCGCCCCTTTCAAGAACTTCCGGATCGAGGCCAAGGCCCTGAAGGGCTCCTCCGGGACGGGCCTTCGCGCCTTTGCCGGGCTTGCGGCGCAGCGGCTCCTGTCCTTCGCCATCTTCAGCATCGGACGTCCCATCCGCAGCTTCGATCCGGCCCGCTACCGGCGCCAGCTCGTGGAAAACACCGACTTCCGCAAGTTCGACGACGGCCTGCGCATGACCATCGACTGCACGCCGGACCTGGCGGACCGCCTGGAGGGCCTGCTGGCCGAGGCGGAGCGGACTGGGGTCGCCCGCTACGGCCTGCACCGGCAGGGAGCGGCCCTCATGACCTGCTTCGTCCCCTCGCCCACCAGCGCCGACCACATCCATTTCGTCGATGGCGCCATGGGCGGCTACGCCATGGCGGCGCGGGCGCTCAAGCCGACGGTCTGAGGGATCGTGTGCCGGTACGGACACTTCCCCTCCCCGCAAGGGGAGGGAAGAGGGTACCCGTCACCCGATCATCGAAGCCGTCCGGTCCTCACCCAGCAGCTGCCTCGCCTCGGCCGAATCCCGGTCCATCTGCCGGACCAGGGCCTCGACGCCGTCGAAGCGCTCCTCGCCGCGGATCCAGCCGGCGAACTCCACGTCGATTACCTGGCCGTAGAGGTCGCCAGAGAAGTCGAACAGGTGCGTTTCGAGGAGCGGCGCGCCGTTGTCGAAGGTCGGGCGGCGGCCGAAGCTCGCCACCCCGTCGACGGGCCTGCCGCCCACCGAGGCGCGCACCGCGTAGATGCCGTGCCGGAGGCGGCAATCGTCGGGCAGGCGCATGTTGGCCGTGGGATAGCCCAGCACCCGTCCGCGCTTCTCCCCGTGGCGGACCTCCGCCCGAACGAACCAGCGATAGCCGAGGAGGCGGTTGGCGCCGGCCGCATCCCCCACCTCCAGGGCGGCCCGGATAGCGCTGGACGAGACCGGCTCGGTTCCCTCCACCACCGCCGGGGCGACGAGGCATTCAAGGCCGCGCTCGCGGCACAGCTCCGCCATCCGGGCCGGATTGCCCTCGCGGCCGCGCCCGAAATGGAAATCATGGCCGATCACCACCCCCGAGATCTCCAGCTCCCGCGCCAGGAGATCCACGAACCCTGCCGCCGTCAGGGCGGCAAGCTCCCCGTCGAAGCGGCGCACGAAAGCCCCAGCCAGGCCCAGGCGGGCGAAGATCGCCAGCTTGATGGGCTCCAGCGTGAGGCGGAACAGCGGCCTGTCGGGCTGGAAAAAGGTGCGCGGATGCGGCTCGAAGGTCACGGCCGCGCCGGGCCGGCCCGACGCGAGGGCCATGCCCAGGAGATGCCGGTGCCCCCGGTGAACCCCGTCGAAATTGCCGATGGCCGCCACCGCCCCCTTGAGCCCCAGGGGCACGGGCTCGCCGTCGCGGCACAGGGCGAAGGAGGAATCCGGCTGAGGCGGCGTATCGGAGGGCATGGGATCCGGGCAGGTGACGGGCCGCGACCCTGTCGAAATCCGGTGTCGGGGTCAAGGGAGGCAGGTGCCGTGGGGGTGGGCGCAGCGCTGTCATTGGCTGGCGATACAGCCCCTCTCCCCTCCCCCTTGCGGGGAGGGAGGTGCGCGCCCTACCAGGACAGGACGTCGGCGATGGCCGTGGGCTTCACCGGCTGCCGGTCGATCCAGTCCTGCACATGGCTCGACGCGAGGGGGCCGCGGTGGACGCCCAGCTCCTCCCCATGGATGCCCCGCGCCACGAGCAGGGAGTCGATGCCGAAGGCCGCCGCGCCTGCGATGTCGGTGCGGATGGCATCGCCGATGGCGAGCACCCGGTCCTTGGCGACGGGGCGTCCGCTCAGCTCGGCCGCCACCGCAAGGGCCCTGTCGTAGACCGGCCCATGGGGCTTGCCCGCGTAGTAGACCGGGCCGCCCATCTCCTCGTACGCAAGGGCGATCGCGCCCGCGCAGGGCAGGATCACGGGTCCGCGCTCCACCACCAGGTCGGGATTGGCGCAGACCATGAGCAGGCCGCGTTCGAGCATGGCCTCGAGGCGAAGGCGATAATCCGCCACCGTCTCCGTCTCGTCGTTGTCGAAGCCGGAGCAGACCACATAATCCGCCTTTGCGATGGAGCCGAAGCGGACCGCAAGCCCCTCATAGACCGGCATGTCCCGGGGCGGGCCGATATGGTGCACCACCTTGTCGAGGCGCTCCTGGATGGCGAGCCGCGTCAGGTCCCCGGAGGTGACCACCGCGTCATAGGCCTCCCGCGGCACCTTGAACCCGTCGAGCTGGGTCATGATCGCCGCGCCGGGCCGGGGCGCATTGGACACGAGCACCACCCTGCCGCCCCCCCGGCGAAAGCGCATCAGGGCGTCGCTTGCGGCCTCGTAAGCCTTGAGGCCGTTATGCAGCACGCCCCAGACATCGCAGAGGACGAGGTCGTAGCGGTCGGCGAAGGGTTGCAGGCCCTCGACGAGAGCGGGATGGGCGGAGGCGGTCATGGGGTCTCGCTGGGTTCAAGCCGGGCGGGTAGGCCCTTGAGACCCTGAAGTCAACCGGCGCAGCGCAGGAGGGACGGGTCGAAGGACGTCTCCTCTTCCGTCCCTGCGGCCCCCTGCTCGAACACCTCAGCCCTCACGGCGCGGGGCGCGGCGAACACGAAGCCCTGGGCCAGCGGCACCCCGAGGCCAATGAGGGCGGGCACCGCCTCCTCGCATTCCACCCGCTCCGCCACGAGCCTGACGCCCTTGCGGCGCAGGGCGGAGGCGAAATCCCGCACCCCGATGTCCGGGCCGGGATGGGCATCCTCCTGCCCTGCGGCGGCCACCATCGCGTCGGCGGGCAGCTTCATGAAGCGTAGGCCGAGATCGGCCAGGGCTCGGGCTTCCGCAAGTGCCCTGGCGTCGAACGCTACGTCGCAGGCCCGGTGAAGGGACAGGGGCACCCCGCGGTCGCGCAAGGCGGCGAGGGCGGCCTTCTGGCCGGCGTCGAGGCGGCGCCAGTTCGCCTGGGGCAGTTCCAGGACGATCCGGCCCAGGATCTCCGGCGAAGCATCCAGAAGGCCCGCGAGCGACCGGAGGAATCCCGGCTCGTCGACGGAACAGGCGGAGAGGTTCACCCCCACGATCGCCTCGCTGCCGCTGGCGACGAGATGGCGGGCCACCGCCATGGCGCGTTCCAGGATGCGCCGGTCGAAGTCCGGCGCGAGCCCCAGCCGCTCGATCAGGGGAAGGAATTCGGACGGATCGAGCAGGGCCCCGTTCATGAGCCGCAGGCGGGCAAAGGCCTCGTAGAAGCGAACCTTGCATTGCGGCAGGGCCACGATGGGCTGCAGGTGAAGCTCGATCCCGTCCGCTTCCAGAGCCTGGGCGATGAGCCTCATGCGGCCCAGCTCCTCGTCCGTGGCTCTCCGGGCGGTGGGCAGGAGGGACGGCTCGGGCGCGGAGCAGGAGGGCTCCGGCTGCTCCCGGAGGCGGCGCGGCTCGGGCACGATCTTGAGCGGCGGCCGCTCGTCCTTGAGCGCCTCGCGGGTTCTCGGCGGCAGCCGGAGGGAATCCTTCAGGTCGGCCACGTCCCGGTGCTGGGCGGCCACGTTCCTGGCCAGTTCCCGCACCACCCCTCCGAGAAGCCCCACCGTGCCGGTGACCTCGGCCACGGTCGAGCGCAGGGCGGGACCGGCGGCCGGAGCCTGCGACTGCCGCTCGAGGCTCACGAGCCGGTCCGCAAGCTGCGCGCATTGGGCCGCCGCCTCCTCGGAGAGCCGCATGGCCGCCTCGGCCCGCCGCCAGGCGGCGGCGACGCCCGCGCAGGCGGCCAGGCCGACCACCGTCAGGACCGGGACGGCGGCGCTCCCCGCCATCGGCGCAAAGGCCGATCCGGCCGCTGCCGACAAGGCCAGCGCGGCTGCGAGCGAGCCCGCCTTCACATGATGAAAAATTCGGACTTTGTCCGTTATCGTGGCCATGGGTGCCCCCGCTCCCCTGGTCGTCGGTGAAATCAGGCGAATCAGCAATGCAGAGATGTTGTCCGCTAAAGGGCTGGATCACAAGCGCGGTTGTCGGGCGGACGACCCGATTTCTGCCGTATTTCGCCGGCGTGTCCCGGCCGCTACAGGGCCCGCCGAAGGTTCTTGCCGAAAGTTCTTTTTGCGGCCTCGGGGAACGGCTGCTAGGTTGCCCCGCCAGTTTTCCTCGGGGAGCCCCATGACCGCCCAGACGTCCAGAGCCGCCAACGATCTCGTCGCGCCCAACGATCTGGAGGCCTGGTGGCTTCCGTTCACGGCGAACCGCTCCTTCAAGCAGCGGCCCCGGATGATCGCGCGCGCCAAGGGCACGTACTACTACACCCCCGAGGGCAAGGAAGTGATCGACGGCGCGGCGGGCCTCTGGTGCTGCAACGCAGGCCATAACCGGGACGAGATCACCGCCGCCATCCAGGCCCAGGCCGCCGAGCTCGACTACTCCCCGGCCTTCCAGTTCGGCCATGCGGGCGGCTTCGCCGTCGCCTCGCGCCTGGCCCAGCTCGCCCCGGCCGACCTGAACCACGTGTTCTTCTGCAATTCCGGCTCCGAGGCGGTGGACACCGCCCTCAAGGTGGCCCTCGCCTATTGGAACGTCAGGGGCGAGGGCAGCCGGACGCGCCTCATCGGCCGCGAGCGCGGCTATCACGGGGTCGGCTTCGGCGGCATTTCGGTGGGCGGCATCGTCAAGAACCGGCAGTTCTTCGGCTCCCTGCTCGCAGGCGTCGACCATCTGCCCCACACCTACAACCGCGCCGAGCAGGCCTTCACCAAGGGCGAGCCGGAATGGGGCGGGCATCTGGCCGACGAGCTGGAACGCATCGTGGCGCTCCACGACGCCTCCACCATCGCGGCCGTGATCGTCGAGCCGATGCCGGGCTCCACCGGTGTGCTGCCGCCGCCGAAGGGCTATCTCCAGCGCCTGCGCCAGATCTGCGACAAGTACGGCATCCTGCTCATCTTCGACGAGGTCATCACCGGCTTCGGCCGCCTCGGCACCGCTTTTGCGGCCGAGCGCTACGGGGTCATTCCCGACATGATCACCTTCGCCAAGGGGGTGAATTCCGGTGCGGTTCCCATGGGGGGCGTCCTCGTGCGCCAGGGCATCTACGACGCCTTCATGAAGGGGCCGGAGACCACCATCGAGCTGTTCCACGGCTACACCTATTCGGGCCATCCGCTTGCCTGCGCGGCGGCGCTCGCCGCCCAGGACATCTACCGGGACGAGCGGCTGTTCGAGCGGGCCAAGGCCCTGGAGCCGGTCTGGGCCGATGCGATGCATTCCCTGAGAGGCCTGCCCAACGTGCTCGACATCCGCAGCATCGGCCTCGTGGGCGCCATCGACCTCGCCTCGCGCCCCGACGCGGTGGGCGCCCGCGCCTTCGAGGCCATGGATCGCGCCTTCCACGACCACGGCCTGATGATTCGCATCACCGCCGACACCATCGCGCTGTCCCCGCCGCTCATCATCACCGAGGAGCAGATCGGCGAGATCATGGACAAGCTCGGCAAGGTGATCCGCGCGGTGGCGTAACGCCGTTTGTCGTTCACGGCGGGAGCGAAGCAGTCGCGGGTGTGAGCCCGCCAGGAAGGGAATCCCCTCACCTGTGGTGCCACCCTCGCCTGTCATCCCCGCGGGGGCGGGGATCCATAACCATGGGTGGTGAGAGGAAGGGCGGGGCGGTCTGCGCCTCATCCTCGACCGTCAGCGTTTATGGATCCCGGGCTCCGCTGCGCGGCCCCAGGATGACACGCGAGCCTTTCCCCTCCCCCTTGCGGGGAGGGGGTAGGGGTGGGGGTGGTAAGGCTGGGTGAGAGACTTGGGAGTCAGGCGCTGTAGCGGCCTGCGAGCTTTTCACACGACGGTGAGAGCTTTGACTTTGCGACCCCACCCTCGATCCCTCCCTGCAAGGGGGAGGGAACCCGCGCTCTGCCGATGAGCTTGCATCCGCTCGTTCTCACTTTGTTCTTGACAGTTCACACAAGCTAAGCTATATCATGTGCAGTTCTGTTCCCCGAGGGGCGCGCTCGCGAGGCGTCGTAAGTTGCGGGAGCAGGGCACGGTCTCGTGCAGGGGCTCGCACCCCTT
>JAESGY010000110.1_pt1 | contig 71395 bp, 68 predicted proteins | sample 9269841 | NCBI WGS metagenome assembly JAESGY01 (sample SAMN17022865, study PRJNA683097) | algae metagenome | isolation source: Spirirestis rafaelensis WJT71-NPBG6 and co-occurring heterotrophs from... | place: USA: Pinto Wells, Joshua Tree National Park, Colorado Desert, CA | collected 2006-08-15 | reverse complement strand
GCCACACGTCTCCAGCAGCATCACATAGAACCTGCTTTCGTGATGGCCTGGTCCGCCTGGCGACGCGCGCATCAGGCGATGGCACAAACCTCACATCGCAAGCGGAGGGCGCACCTGTAATGCTAAAAGCGGTCTGCCCGGTAGGGCTTCGGATCAACGGCGGGTGTCTCGCCCGTGATCATCTCGGCGAGCAGCCTGCCCGTCACCGGACCGAGAGTGAGACCGTGGTGGGCGTGGCCGAAGCCGAACCAGAGGTTCTTGTGCTTTGGCGCCCGTCCGATGATCGGCATCATGTCCGGCGTGCAGGGGCGCATGCCCATCCAGGGCTCCGGATCCACCCGCTCGCCCAGGGGGAAGAACTCCTTGGCAATCGGCTCGGCGCGCCCGAGCTGCACGGGCGTCTTGGGAGCATCGCGGTGCGCGAATTCCGCCCCTGTCGTGAGGCGGATGCCTTTCGACATCGGAGCCAGGAAGTAGCCGCGGTCGAAGTCGAGGGTCGGGCGGTTGAGCACCGCGTTTCCTTGTGGCTTGTAATGCATGTGGTAGCCGCGCTTGACCGCCAGCGGCAGGTTATAGCCGAGCTGTCTCGTCACCACATCGGCCCAGGCCCCGAGCGCCACGACGACGGCACCGGCATCCACCGGCCCTCTTTCGGTCTGGACGCGCCAGCCGGTTGCGGTTTCCTCCAAGGTCTTGGCGTCGCCCGCCGCCAGTTCACCCCCGAGGCGCTCGAACAGGTTCACATAGCCCATGGTGAGCAGGTGAGGATCCGAGACGGAAGCCGGATCGGTCCAGTGGATGCCCCCCTTGGTCTCCACCTTGAGGTGCGGCTCGCGATCGGCCACGGCCTTGGTGTCGAGGGCGTCGAAGTTGACGCCGAAATCGCGCCTGACCTCTTCCGCGTCGCGGAACTGCTCGTCCCGGCTCTTCTCATCGCGAAAAACCTTCATCCATCCGGTCGGGCGGATCAGGTGCGTGGAGCCGGATTCCTCCGCCAAGGCCATATGCTCGGTGACGCTGCGCTCGATCAGGGGCGCATACATGCGGGCGATCGCCTTGTGCTGGGCGGGACGCGAATGCATCCAGTACTGCCACAGGAAGGGCGCAAGCTTCGGGATCGCGGCCCAGTGATAATGGGCGTCGATGGTGTTGTTCAGCGCATAGCGCAGAAGCGCGCCGAAATCGTGCGGGAAGCCGTAAGGATAGACGCCCTCGCGCTGGATCAGGCCCGCATTGCCGAACGAGGTCTCCTCGCCGGGCTTGCGCTTGTCCACCAGCAGCACCGACCGCCCGCGCTTCTGCAGGTGCACGGCAATGGACACGCCGACAATACCGGCCCCGAGAACAACCACATCCTTACGCATGAAGGCTCTGCCCCATCTCAAGCGCCGTTCGAGGACGAACGGCGCACTCGTCTCATTTAAACGAGGCCATCTTTACTCCTCTTGGATCGAGGCCGTCCACGGATTTCCTGTCGCAAACCGACCTCTCCCCAGGCGAGTGGTATTGGATTGGTTCATGTTTGTGCCTCACCGCCCCGTTGCCGTGCGGGCAGGCTCGTGCTACCGGCGCGGCCATGACACGCCCCCTGCTCATCGCCCCCTCCATCCTGGCCTCCGACTTCTCCAAGCTCGGCGAGGAAATCCGCGCTGTCGACGCCGCCGGCGCCGACTGGATCCACATCGACGTGATGGACGGCCACTTCGTGCCCAACATCACCATCGGACCTGACGTGGTGAAGGCCCTGCGCCCTCACACGCAGAAGGTCTTCGACGTGCATCTGATGATCGCGCCGGTCGATCCCTATCTCGAAGCCTTCGCCAAGGCGGGCGCCGACATCATCAGCATCCATGCGGAAGCGGGCCCGCACCTGCACCGGTCGCTCCAGACCATCCGGGCGCTCGGCAAGAAGGCCGGCGTGGTGCTCAACCCCGGCACCCACGAATCCGCGATCGAGCCGGTGCTCGACATGGTCGATCTCGTCCTGCTGATGACCGTCAACCCAGGCTTCGGCGGCCAAGCCTTCATTGCGTCAGTCTGCGACAAGGTCCGCCGGGTCAAGGCGATGGTGGGAGACCGTGACATCGACATCGAGATCGACGGCGGCGTGACGGCCGAGACGGCGCCGCTTCTCTCCGCCGCTGGCGCCAATGCCCTGGTCGCCGGTTCCGCGACCTTCAAGGGGGGGCCATCAGCCTACGCAGCCAACATGGCGGCCATTCGCGAGGCGGCGGCAAAGGCGCGTTGAGATCACGGGGTGATCGTGCTACCGCGCGGGCATGTCCCCCGCGTGGAAGTGAACAGCCATGATCCCCCGTTACAGCCGTCCCGAGATGGTGGCCATCTGGTCGCCGGAAACCAAGTTCCGCATCTGGTTCGAGATCGAGGCCCATGCCACGACGGCGCTCGCCAATCTCGGCGTCGTGCCGAAGGAGGCGGCTGAGATGGTCTGGGAGAAGGGCTCGAAGGCCACCTTCGACGTGGAGCGGATCGACGCCATCGAGCGCGAGGTCAAGCACGACGTCATCGCGTTCCTCACGCATCTCTCCGAGATCGTCGGCCCCGAAGCCCGCTTCGTCCACCAGGGCATGACCTCCTCGGACGTGCTCGACACCACGTTCAACGTGCAGCTCGCGCGCGCCACCGACATCCTGCTGCGCGACATGGACGAGCTGCTCGCCGCCATCAAGCGCCGCGCCCTCGAGCACAAGATGACGCCGACCATCGGCCGCTCGCACGGCATTCATGCGGAGCCCACCACCTTCGGCCTGAAACTCGCCCAGGCCTATGCCGAGTTCGAGCGCTGCAAGCTCCGTCTCATCGAGGCGCAGCGCGAGATCTCCACCTGTGCCATCTCCGGCGCGGTCGGCACCTTCGCCAACATCGACCCGAGCGTCGAAGAATACGTGGCTGAGCAGATGGGTCTGTCGGTCGAGCCGGTCTCGACGCAGATCATCCCCCGCGACAGGCACGCCATGTACTTCGCCACGCTCGGCGTCATCGCCTCCTCCATCGAGCGGCTGGCCACGGAAGTGCGCCACCTGCAGCGCAGCGAGGTGCTGGAGGCCGAGGAGTTCTTCTCGGCCGGCCAGAAGGGCTCATCCGCCATGCCGCACAAGCGCAACCCGGTGCTCACCGAGAACCTGACCGGCCTCGCCCGCATGGTGCGCGCCTATGCCATGCCGGCCATGGAGAACGTGGCCCTCTGGCACGAGCGGGACATCTCCCACTCCTCCGTCGAACGCATGATCGGGCCTGATGCCACCGTGACCCTCGATTTCGCCCTGGCGCGGCTCACCAACGTGATCGACAAGCTCGTGGTCTACCCGGAGAACATGCAGAAGAACCTGGATCGGCTGGGCGGCCTCGTGCATTCGCAGCGGGTTCTCCTGGCGCTCACTCAGAAGGGCGCCTCCCGCGAGGACGCCTACCGGCTCGTCCAGCGCAACGCCATGCCGGTCTGGCGCGGCGAAGGCGACTTCCTCACCCTGCTGAAGAACGATACCGACGTGACGAACTACCTGTCGCCGGAAGAGATCGAGACCTGCTTCGACCTCGGCTACCACTTCAAGCATGTGGATACGATCTTCACGCGGGTCTTCGGCGCGAGCAAAGCATAGGTCCTGGCTGGACATTTTTCCTTAACGAGAGACAATCCCCGTGCAGGAGGTCAACGGCACGGGGATTGCAACCATGCTGTCAGAGAAGATCCTAGCCGCTGCTTTCACGCGCGCCGTGAAGCACGGCACCCTGACGATGACGACGGCCGAGGGAAGGAATTTCACCTTCGGCGACGGTACCGCCCCGGCAGTCGAAATCCGCTTCACGGACACAGCCGCTCAAATGGCTCTGTGCCTCCACCCTGAGCTGAAGCTTGGCGAGCTGTTCGTGGATGGGCGTCTCGTCATTGAGCAGGGCACGATCCTCGACCTTCTCCAGCTTCTTCTGCAGGACATCCATGGGCAATTGGACGAGTTGCCCCTGAAGCGCCTGCGCAGGATCCGGCACTGGATGATGCGCCGGGCCGAGAACGATGCAGCGAAGGCCAAGCGCAACGTCGCCCACCATTACGATCTCGATGGTAGGCTCTACGCTCTCTTCCTCGACAGCGACCGCCAATATTCCTGCGCCTATTTCGAGCCCCCCGATGCCAGCTTGGAGGAAGCGCAGCTCGCTAAGAAGCGGCATATCGCGGCCAAGCTGATGGTGGATCAGGGCCACGGCGTGCTCGATATCGGCTCCGGCTGGGGCGGCATGGGACTCTACCTGGCTCAGGTCGCCGGGGCCGCGAGCGTCAAGGGCATTACGCTCTCCCAGGAGCAACTCGAAGCCTCACGCCGGCGGGCTGCGGGAGCGGGCCTGCTCGACCGGGTCCGTTTCGAGCTTGAGGACTACCGCTCCACCGCCGGCACCTTCGACCGGATCGTCTCGGTGGGCATGTTTGAGCATGTGGGTCCGCCCTCCTATGACGAGTACTTTCAGACCTGCCGCAACCTCCTGAAGGAGGACGGGGTCATGCTCCTCCACACCATCGGACGGTCGGGCACGCCCTATCCCACCAATCCCTGGATCACGAAATACATCTTCCCGGGCGGGCATCTGCCGGTGCTGTCGGAGATGATGCCCGCCATCGAAAGAGTCGGGCTGATCGTCGCCGATATCGAGATCCTGCGCCTGCACTATGCCTGTACCCTGCAGGCCTGGCGGGAGCGCTTCCTGGCCCATCGCGAGGAGGTTCTGCGCCTTTATGATGAACGCTTCTGCCGGATGTGGGAATGCTACCTCGCCATGTCGGAATCGGCCTTCCGCTGGCAGGATGCCGTGGTGTTCCAGGTCCAGCTCGCCCGGCGCAACGACGTGGTGCCCCTGACGCGCGACTACATCGCGGAACGGGAAGCAGCCCTCAAGGCCGTCGAGGGCATGGAGATCAAGAGGAGCGCTTGAACGAGCCTGACCGGGCCTTTATCTCGGGAAGCATGAAAACCTCCGATTGCGACATCCTCATCGTTCCAGGCTACGAAAACTCCGGCATCGACCATTGGCAGAGCCGATGGGAGCGCCAGCTCTCGACCGCATGGCGGGTCGAGCAGGAGAACTGGGACGCTCCCAGCAAGAACGCCTGGGTCGAGCGCATCGCCCAGGACGTGAAGCGGGCCGAAAAGCCCGTCGTGCTGGTCGGCCACAGCCTCGGCGTGCTCGCCATCGCCCATGCGGCCCCGCTCCTGCAGCGCGGCAAGGTCCAGGGCGCGTTCCTGGTCAGCATGCCGGACGTGGAGCGGCCCGACTTCATCCCGGCCATCGACCGCGCCTTCGCGCCGATTCCGCGCGATCCCTTCCCGTTTCCCTCGGTCCTGGTTGCGAGCCGCACCGACCCGCATTGCGATTATGCCAAGGCGGAGGACATCGCCTATGCCTGGGGCGCGGCCGTGGTTGACGCGGGCGATGCCGGTCACCTCAACACGGAAAGCGGCCACGGCCCCTGGCCCGAGGGGCTGATGCGGTTCGCGGGGTTCCTGAAGCGCCTGTAAGGCGCTTCCCACATGACAAAAAGTTCATGCGGCAGTCACTTCGGGGTGAACAGGATGGGAGCAATCTTGTCCTTATCGTCACCACGGAGGATATCTGCATGAGAAAGATTGCCACCCTCGTTCTCGCAGCCCTGCTGGCCGGCTCCGGCACCTATGCCTTGGCGCAGCCGGCGCCCGCACCGGATGCACCGGCAGCCGCGCAGGATCAGGGCCGGCAGGATCGCCGTCCCCGCCTTAGCCAGGACGACTACAACCGCCTCGTGGACGCCCGCATCGCCTCGATCAAGGCCGGCCTGAAGCTGAACGCCAATCAGGAGCGCCTCTGGGCACCGGTGGAGAGCGCCATCCGCACGTCCGCCGGCGAGCGGTTCACCCGCATGCAGGAGCGCCCCGACCGCGACGAGCGCCGGTCCATGGACTTCATGCAGCGCCTCGAGCGGCGCAGCGCCATGGTGACGGAACGGGCCCAGCGTTCGACGGCCGTCACGACGGCTCTTCGCCCCCTCTGGGACACGCTCACTGATGACCAGAAGCGGATCGCGCCCCGCCTCCTGCGCGAGGCTGTCGACGGAGACGGCCCGCGCTGGCGCGAGCGCGGCGGTCGCCATGGACGCGCAGACCATCATCGCATGGGCATGATGGAACATGGCCGCGGCAGTCCGCAGGCGCCGCCCCGGCAGCAGTAACCCGGACAAGCAAAAAGGCCGCCCAGTGGGCGGCCTTCTCGTTTCTTGGAACCGGCTGTTCGCGGATTAGCGCGAATAGAACTCGATCACGAGGTTCGGCTCCATCTGGACCGGGTACGGCACTTCCGACAGGGTCGGGATGCGTGTGACGCGGGCCGTCATCTTGGAGTGATCGACCTCGATGTAGTCCGGAACGTCGCGCTCGGCGAGCTGGCTTGCCACCACGACAACCTCGAGCTGCTTCGACTTGTCCTTGACCTCGATCACGTCACCCGGCTTCACGAGGAAGCTCGGGATGTTCACGCGGCGGCCGTTGACCTTCACGTGACCATGGTTGACGAACTGACGGGCGGCGAAGGGGGTCGCGACGAACTTCGCGCGGTACACGACCGCGTCGAGACGGCGCTCGAGCAGGCCGACCAGGTTCTCACCGGAATCACCCTTCTGGCGGATCGCCTCCGCGTAGTAGCGGCGGAACTGCTTCTCGGTGATGTTCGCGTAGTAGCCCTTGAGCTTCTGCTTGGCGCGCAGCTGCGTGCCGAAGTCGGACATCTTGCCCTTGCGGCGCTGGCCGTGCTGGCCCGGGCCGTATTCGCGGCGGTTCACAGGGCTCTTCGGGCGGCCCCAGATATTCTGACCCATACGGCGGTCAAGCTTATGCTTGGCCTGAATGCGCTTCGACATCGCTGTTCCTCTTTGTTGTCGAATTTGCGAGGAACGCGCCCTCCTCTTCCCCTAAGGGACGACAGGCCGACCGGAGCCGGGCCACGGGAGCGTGAAAAGTTACGCGGCCCGTGAGGACCGCGCGAACGGGTGGGGTTTAGGCGGAAAAGGCAGGAAAGTCAATCTGCATCTGGTCATCTCCGGACCATGCTGCTTCCCTCCCCCTTGCGGGGAGGGGTGGTCGCGGCAGCGACCGGGTGGGGGTCGCAAAGTCGGAGCGCTTTGCTCAATAATCCCGTCAACGCTGTTACCACGTCATCACCGGCCTCGTGCCGGTGATCCCGATCATGACGAGTCAGCGCTTTTCAGCATCGGGATGGCCGGCACAAGGCCGGCCATGACGCTTAGCGACAACTCGCTCATCCGGTCGCACCACCCCCACCCCTGCCCCTCCCGCAAGGGGGAGGGAAATACGCGCTATGTCCTGCACCCGATCCCGGATCGGCTCTGCCGTCCGGGATGACGAGCTAGAATCATCCCACCAGCAGCGGCATGTCCTCGACAGCCACCATCGGCAGCCCCTTGTCCTGCAAGGCTCCCCGCAGGGCAGCGCTGATGCCGGCACCACTGGTGAACACGGCCATGGCCTCGTTCTCATCCGCCTCATGGCCGGGCACCGGCTGTCCGATCAACTGAGTGACGCGGCGGGCGATGGCAGGCGCCGGATCGATCCAGGTCACCGGCCAGGGTGCCAGGGCCTGGAAGCGCGGCAGGAGCAGCGGGTAATGAGTGCAGGCCAGGGCCACGACATCGGTCCGCCCACCCTCGTCCGCGACGAAGCAGGGCTGCAGTTCGGCTATCAGTTCGTCATCCGACACGGGCTCGCCGGCCATCTCCGCCTCGGCGATGCCCGCGAGACGGCGGGATCCCACGAGGTTGACTCGGCAGCCCGCCGCATAGGTCTCGATGAGGTCGCGGGTGTAGTCCCGCGCCACCGTGCCGGGGGTCGCGAGCACCGTCACATAGCCTGTCTGCGTCATCTGAGCGGCCGGCTTGATGGCCGGAACGGTGCCCACGAACGGCACGGAGAAGCGCTCGCGCAGATGCGGCAGCACAACGGTGGATGCGGTGTTGCAGGCCACCACCACGAGGTCCGGATCTTGGAGCGCAATCAGCCGCTCCATGACGCTGACAACCCGCTCCGCCAGGACGCCTTCGCTCAGGCGCCCGTAGGGAAAGCCCGCATCGTCCGCCGCATAGACATAGCGGGCGTCCGGGCGGGCCTTCAGCACCTCCGAGAAGACCGTGAGGCCGCCGAGGCCTGAATCGAAGACGAGAATGGTGGGAACGGGAGACGGCATGACGGCAGGATTATAGGTCGCCCCTGCGAGAAGATCGACACGCATGACATACCCTTACGAACGCAACTTACCCATGAAGTCAGACAGGCCCTGCTGGGTTTCCGGCGGCGCCATGTTCAGCCGGCGGCGCGGACCCAGCTCTTCCTTCTTCTCCTGCCCCTCCGCCTTGGGCATCTGCGCCGAGAGGCGCCGCACGGGCCAGCCGTCGCTCCAGGTGCCCATGTCGACGAATTTCGGATCGCGCGTGAGAGCGGCGGCATCCTTGCCGGTAAACGCCGCCTCGGCGGCAATGTCGAAGGTCTTCCAGTAGGCGAGATAATCGATGGTGTCGGTGCCGTTGCTGCCAAGCTGCTGGGTCAGGATGGTCTGCGGACCGGAGAGCGCCATGTCGGCGCTCCAGCGCCAGGTGTTCTTCTGCTTCGGATCGCGGGGCGGATCGGGCGGCAGCTTGATGGCGGCGGCATCGTAATCCGCCTTGGGCGAGCCCGGAGAGGCGAGCGTTGCGGTGATCGCCGGGAAGCCGTGGTCGTCGGAGCCGGCTCGCATGAAGAGCTTGCGGGTGGTGGGCACGGCGCTCGCCTGCTGCAGGATCAGCCGCGAGGCCCGGTCGGCAGGCAGGTAATCCCGGTCGCCGCTCATGGTGATGATCAGGGTCTGCGGATCAACCGTCGAGAGGTCCCGCAGGACAATGCCGCGCTCCTTCTCGTTGGCGGCGATGCCGCCCGGCATTAGGCCGAAGATCAGCTTCGGAGCCGGCACCTTGCCCGCGCCGGCGCCGGCCGCGAGATTGAGCGCGAGCGGCACGCCGGCCGAATGTCCGATGAGGGCGACCCGCTCCCGGTCCGGTCTGGCATTCGGATCATTGGCCAGTTCCGCTAGGGCGGCCTCGATCAGGGTCTCGGCCAAGTTCGTTGCATCAGCCGGCCGTGAGCGATTGACCTCCTGGAAGCGCGGGAAGAGCACGAGATGGCCCTTGCGGGCGAGATGGTCGATCCAGCCGCCGTAAAGCGCCGGGTTCACGGCGCCCCAGGAATGGATGAAGATCACGACCGGGCGCGGTCTCGCAGGGGTATCGCTGCCGTGGAACACGAAGGTCCCTGCGCTCGCGGTGCCGACCGCGCGCTTGACGACGTCGGCGACCTTGTAGTCGCGCCCGCCGGGGCCCTGCTCCGGCTGCTGCGGCGGGGTGGCCGCCTGCGCCCAGGGGGCAGCAAGGGAGACGCCAAGGACCAGTACAGGCAGCAGGAAGCGGCTCATTGTCGTCTCGAACTCAGATCACACGCGGGCAGATAGAGCCCGGGCGTAATAAAGCCACGATTTGCTTAAGGTTTTCTCAACCTGCGACCTTCCGCAAGGGCACGAATCGCCCCACGCAGGGTGCGCACCTCCTGCTCAGTCATTTCGAGACGGTGGAAGATGTCCCGCATGTTGCGGGTCATGATCGGCTTCTTGTCTTCCGGGTAGAAGTTCACGGCGTCGAGCTCGGCCTCGATGTAGTCGAAGAACGACGTCACCGACTCCCGCGTCGCCGGCGGGGAGATTCGGCCGCCCTCGAAAGGCAGCGCGCCGCCGGTGGCGAGCTTGTACCATTCGTACGAGACGAGAAGGACCGCCTGCGCCAGGTTGAGCGAGGAGAACTTCGGGTCGACCGGGAACGTGATGATGGCATCCGCCAGCGAGACCTCATCGTTCTCGAGCCCCGTGCGCTCGCGCCCGAACAGGATGCCGATGCCCTGCCCCGCACCCATTCGCTGCTGCGCCTCCTTCATGGCGGCGTCGGGCGCGAAAACCCGCTTCATCTGCCCGCGCTCGCGGGCCGTGGTGGCGAAGACGAAGTTGAGATCCGCGATGGCCTCGCGGACCGTGTCGTAGAGCTTGGCGCCCTCAAGCACATGAGTCGCGCCTGAGGCCGCGGAATGCGCGCCCTTCTTGGGCCAGCCGTTGCGCGGCGAGACGAGGCGCAGTTCCGCCAAGCCGAAATTGGCCATGGCCCGGGCCACCATGCCGATATTTTCGGCGAGCTGCGGTTCCACGAGGATGATGATCGGTCGGGTCATGGGATGTTCGTGAAAAGCCAATCGATGTCGGTTTCCCTCCCATACAGTGAAAGGCGCTTCCGCGCCTAGGCGTGCCGATGCAGCGGCCTCATACAAAGCAAAAGCCTCCCCGACATGGTCGAGGAGGCCCTGCACACGCGGGATAAGCGGCCTACCAGCAGCCCCAGCCGCAATAGTAGTGCGGACGAGCCACCGCGGCGCCGAGCACGGCGCCGCCGACGACGCCCACCGCGGCACCGGCCGCAGCCTGGTTGGCGGCGGCATTCGACTGGGCGACGTTGTTCCGGTAGCCGGCGTTCACGCAGCGGGTGTAGGTGGCAGTTCCGGGCTTCAGCCCGGTTTCCCGGCAGACGGATTCGGCACTGCTCATGGATTGTTCGGCCGTCTGGCAGCCGGCCAGAACCAAGGCCGTCGCTCCGAGAATAATTGCAAGACGCATTTCAGCTCCCTTTGTGTTCAAAAATGTTCTGACAGCGCCTCGGATTTGGCTTTGCGCCTCATGCCCCTGAGGAAGCGGTCGGAACGGGATGATCTAAACTACGGTTAAGCTTGGCCTTCCGTGCGGCAGCACACGTGATGTGGCAAATCTTCTTCCTGCGGGAACTTGGACCCACAGGTGTCTCTTAATTCCTGCATGAATTGCGTTAGTTCATCACATCTCCAGCCCGCACCTCAGGGTTGCCAAGTGCCTCTTACGCGTTCCCTTGCGGCCGTGATCTGCCTGATCCTCTGCTCGGCGGGTCAGGCCGCGGCGACACCCCTGGGAGCCGGATCGTCAGGCGCTCCCACGCCTCTGTTCCACGGCAACTGGTGCGGCGCGGGCGATGTGAACCGGGCCGCTCCCGTGGACGCTCTCGACGCGGCCTGCCGCGCCCACGATCTCTGCTATGAGCGGGTCGGGCGCGGGGCCTGCCAATGCGACAAGGCTCTCCTCCGGGCGACCGCTGCCCTGGTCAAAAGCTCCAGAATCCCGGAGACCGTCCGCAGCAAGGCCGCCACCGTGAATTCGCTCTTCAGCGCAACGATCTGCACCGAAGCCGAGAAAATGCCACGCCGGGCGGGACAGGGCTGAATTCCTTTGCTGTCCCCACCTTCCCCCCTGGCCTCAACCGCGCTATAGCCCCGGCAACTCCTGCCTGACGGCAGGGCCGTTCCAGCTCTTCAAGCGCAAGGTGAGATCATGGCGAAGATCAAGGTTGCCAATCCGGTCGTCGAACTCGACGGCGACGAGATGACCCGCATCATTTGGCAGTTCATCAAGGACAAGCTGATCCACCCCTATCTCGACATCGACCTGAAGTACTACGACCTGGGCGTCGAGCACCGCGACGCCACCAACGACAAGGTCACCGTCGAGGCCGCCGAGGCCATCAAGAAGTACGGCGTCGGCGTGAAATGCGCCACCATCACGCCGGACGAGGCCCGCGTCGAGGAGTTCAAGCTCAAGGAGATGTGGAAGTCGCCCAACGGCACCATCCGCAACATCCTCGGTGGCGTGATCTTCCGTGAGCCCATCATCTGCAAGAACGTGCCGCGCCTGGTGCCCGGCTGGACCCAGCCGATCATCGTCGGCCGCCACGCCTTCGGCGACCAGTACAAGGCCACGGACTTCAAGGTGCCCGGCAAGGGCCGCCTGACGATCAAGTTCGAGGGCGAGGACGGCACCGTCATCGAGAAGGAGATCTTCAAGTTCCCGGATGCCGGCGTCGCCATGGGCATGTACAACCTGGACGAGTCGATCCGCGACTTCGCCCGCGCCTCGTTCAACTACGGCCTGAACCGCAAGTACCCGGTCTATCTCTCCACGAAGAACACGATCCTCAAGGCCTATGACGGCCGCTTCAAGGACATCTTCCAGGAGATCTACGACAACGAGTTCAAGGCGAAGTTCGACGCCGCCGGCATCCACTACGAGCACCGCCTCATCGACGACATGGTGGCCTCGGCCCTCAAGTGGTCGGGCGGCTATGTATGGGCGTGCAAGAACTACGACGGCGACGTGCAGTCCGACACCGTTGCGCAGGGCTTTGGCTCGCTCGGCCTCATGACCTCCGTGCTGATGACGCCGGACGGCCAGACCGTCGAGGCGGAAGCCGCCCACGGCACCGTGACCCGCCACTACCGCGAGCACCAGAAGGGCAAGGAGACCTCGACCAACTCCATCGCCTCGATCTTCGCCTGGACCCGCGGCCTCGCGCACCGTGCCAAGCTCGACAACAACGAGGAGCTCGCCCGCTTCGCCCAGACCCTCGAGAAGGTCTGCGTGGACACGGTCGAGGCCGGCTACATGACCAAGGACCTCGCGCTCCTCGTCGGCGCCGAGCAGAAGTGGCTCTCCACCACCGGCTTCCTCGACAAGATCGACGAGAACCTCAAGAAGGCGATGGCGGCTTAATCGAAAGCCTCTACGCTTTGACATGATGAAAAGCCCGGCCATGTGCCGGGCTTTTTGCTGCCTGAACCCCTCAGCAAGAAGCTTGACAATGTTCATGTTTCGTTCTAACAATGCATGACGTTCGTAAAGGTTGCTTTCAGATGTTTCGATCCGCCGATACGCAGAAGGTTTTGCTGAAAGCTCGCTATGCATTCGCTGTCGCCCAGCTGGAGCTGCGACAGCTGCTCATCTTAAGAACTCGCAAGCAGTTCAATCCGAACCAGCCGCGCGTTCCTGCTGGCAATTACGATGGTGGACAATGGACTGATGGAGGTGGTGGGGCGCCCCCCGCTCGGACTATGCTCAGCTCAAACCGCGCCGTCTCCCAGCCGGAAACCGGATCATTGGTGGTCGGGCGTATCCCGTCACACCAGCGCAAGAAGCACGTCTGGACGTGACCGCTGCTCAGGCCCGTGCACTGGTGAGAGAGGTTCATAGACGCGATCCATCCTGGAAACCCAAACCCAGCATCTATGAAGGCGTCGAAGGACGCATTCTGGCGAACCAGTCGGAAGCTCAACAAGCAGCTGCCCGTTTGAGGGAGCTAGGAGCGGGAGAGCCGGCTTCGCAAGCAATGCACGAAATCCTGCTTCGAAATGGGCAACCCATAGGGACACGAAATGCGCGTGCTAAATCCGATGTTCGAACAGTGTCTCGCGAAGAGTTTCGCGATGTTCTCGACAGCATAAGTCCTGGCGCGGAACTGATGCCCTCTCCACCCGGCTATAGAGGCCAATGGTACCGCCGACCGGATGTTTCGATTTTCGGCATTCGGGGAGCGAGCAGAACGGCATCACTGTTGATGTGATCAGAAGCGATCACTCCCAAATCAACAACGGCTACAAGGTTCACAAGAAATGATTAGCGAACCAAGACACAAGTTTTACGGCAATACGATCAGCGAGCATATTTTAGAGGTCGCAAGCGAGCTGCCGATCGATGCCGTCGGCATGTGGCAGATCGTGCCGGGAGCTCGTCGCGGTTTCGACCTCGAAGGCGATGCCCTTAAAGATTACGTTCGCCGCTGCATTGCGGAACTTCTCTCGCGTGGAGCGGTGCCGGTTTCTGGCGGTGGGCCTGACGGGCCGCATGACTGGATCGTGCAGCGCCAGTATGGCTCGCGGCCCGAAGAGATCGTCGAGAACGTCATTCGTGAATGGCTCGCCAATGGCGCTCGAGACGAGGATCCGGGTGGATTGTGGTGCGCTCTGCCCCAATATGCCTGGACGCCGCCATCGTAGGATCTGCAGGGAGACAAAGGACCATGCCGGAGCCCAAACCCATCATGACCGGCGGCTGCCAATGCGGGGCGGTGCGGTATGCGCTCATGTCCGAGCCGACCCATGCCAGCATCTGCCATTGCCGCATGTGCCAGAAGGCCTTCGGCAACTACTTCGCGCCGCTCACCGGCGTGCCGCGCGAGGATCTGGTCTGGACGAAGGGTGAGCCCGGGATCTTCAAGAGTTCGGAAGCGGTCGAGCGCGGGTTCTGCCGGGATTGCGGCACGCCGCTGACCTTCGCCTATGTGGAGCGCGACCGCATCACCGTCTCCATCGGCAGCCTCGACGATCCGAGCCGGATCACGCCCGAAATCCAGTACGGCATCGAGAGCAGGCTTCCCTTCTTCGAGAGGCTGCACACGCTGCCCGGCGAGCGGACGGAGGATGGCGCCTCGCCGGAGGAACTGAGGAAGATGGCATCGCGGCAGCACCCGGATGACGATTAAGGGCTGAGCCAGCCTCATCATGATCCAGAGACGCGCAGCACAGCCCGGGACTGCAATCTCCAAAGCCAGGGACAACGCCGGCGTTGCAATGGAGTGGGTTTGGAAACCTAAGAGCCGCTGATGCATTGACCCGTCGAACCTTAGCCGCACGGCGTGCCCGCGCGCCTGTGCCTGTGGACGGGAGGAGATGCTGTGGTTGCCCTATCCCACCCCGGCGTTGTGAGGCCGCTCCACCCCCTGCACGCCATCCTTCTCGCCTTTCCGCTGCCCCTGTTCCTGGGCGCGCTCATCAGCGATTTCGCCTATCGGGCGAGCTTCCACATCCAGTAGGCCAATTTCTCGTCCTGGCTCATTGCCGGCGGGCTGCTCGTTGGCGGCTTAGCCCTGCTATGGGCGCTGATCAACCTCTTTCGCCGGGGACCGGCCCGCAAGGGGCGGCTGGTGGTTTATTTCGTCGTGCTGCTCGCCATGTGGGGGCTTGGCTTCGTCAACGCTCTCGTCCATGCGAAGGACGCCTGGGCGACCATGCCGGAAGGCCTCTACCTCTCGGCCGTCACGACGCTCCTGGCCCTCGTCGCCGCCTGGATCGGCTATTCCGGATTTCGCACAGGGGAGGTGAAATGATCCGCTCGACCCTCCTGATCGGCGCCCTGGCGCTCGCCCTCTCCGCCTGCAACGGCGAGCCCGAAGCGCCGGAATACGGGGCCAAACCGGACCTGCCCGAGCCGCAGCGCGGCCTGCTGCCTTCCATGAAGATTCCGAGGCCGGCCCAGTGGGGCAATGACCTCCCGAAGGTGCCTTCGGGGTACAGGATCCAGCCCATCGCCACGGATCTCAAGATCCCGCGCCAGACCCTGGTCCTTCCCAACGGCGACATCCTGGTTGCCGAGGGATCCGGCGGCGGCGCGCCGACGCTGCGCCCCAAGGACCTGATTGCCGGCTTCATCAAGAGCCTCGGCAAGAGTTCCGTGAAAGGCGGCGATCGGCTGACCCTGCTGCGCGACGCCGATGGCGACGGCATCTACGAGATGCAGGGCGTCTTCGCCGACAAGCTCAACGCGCCCTATGGCCTCGCGCTGGTCACCGGCTCGATCTATGTCGCCAACCAGGATGCCCTGGTGCGCTTCGCCTATCAGGACGGCCAGACCCAGGCGAGCGGGCCGCCGGTGAAGGTCGCGGATCTGCCGGCCGTGATCAACCACCACTGGACGAAGGCCATGACCGCCAGCGCGGACGGGCGCTTTCTTTATGTGGGCATCGGGTCCAACAGCAACATCACCGAGCGCGGGATGGACGCCGAGGAAGACCGGGCGATGGTCTGGCAGATCGACGCCCAGACGGGGGCGCACAAGCCTTACGCGACAGGGCTTCGCAACCCCACGGCGCTCACCATTCAGCCGGGTTCAGGCCAGCTCTGGGCGGTGGTGAACGAGCGGGACGAAATCGGCCCCAACCTCGTCCCGGATTACCTAACGTCGGTGCAGGAGGGCGGCTTCTACGGCTGGCCCTACAGCTATTGGGGCCAGAACGTCGACTCGCGGGCGCAGCCGCAGGATCCGGAGAAGGTCGCCGCCGCGATCCGCCCGGATTATGCCCTGGGATCGCACGTGGTAGCGCTCGGCGTGGCCTTCTCGACACCGGCCATGGGGCCGGACTTCGCCGAGCGCGTGTTCGTCGGCGAGCATGGCAGCTGGAACCGTAGCAAGCCGGTCGGCTACCGGGTCATCTTCGTGCCGTTCCGCAACCGCCGGCCCGCCGGCGAACCGGTCGACTTCGTGTCCGGCTTCCTGGTCGACGACGGCAACACGCGGGGACGCCCCGTCGGGGTCACGGTGGACCCGCGTGGCGCCTTGATCGTCGCGGACGACCTGTCGAACACGATCTGGCGCGTGACGAAAACCAGCCCCTGAGCCGCAGCGGTTTTTCCCTCCCCACAAGGGGGAGGGGTGGTCGCGCAGCGACCGGGGTGGGGGTGTTGGCGCCATACGTGGATAGGCTATCGCTCACACCCCACCTCCAACTCCTCCCCACAAGGGGGAGGAGGGTTAAGGGCGTGCCATGTACCCGTATGAGTCCAGGATTAAGCCGCTGCCAGCGCCGCCTCGATGGCGGCAAGCGCTGCTTCCGCCTGCGTGCCGTCGGGTCCGCCGGCCTGAGCCATGTCGCGGCGCCCACCGCCGCCCTTGCCCCCGAGCTTCTCCGAGCCGACCCGCACGAGGCTGACCGCATCGACCTTGTCGGTCAGGTCTTCGGTCACGCCGACTACGATGCCCGCCTTGCCGTCGTCGCCGACGCCGATGATGGCGACTACGCCGGAGCCGAGGCGCTTCTTGCCCTCGTCGGCAAGGCTCTTGAGATCCTTCATCTCGACACCCGTGACCGCGCGCGCCATGAGCTTGATGCCGGCCACGTCCTTCACCGGATCGCCGCCACCGGACGCGCCGCCGCCCATGGCGAGCTTGCGCCGGGCCTCGGCTAGATCCCGCTCCAGCTTGCGGCGCTCTTCGAGGAGCGCGGTCAGCCGGGCCGAGACCTCGTCCACCGGGGTTTTGAGGAGGCTTGCGACCTCGCGCAGCTTGCGGCTTTCCTCAGCTAGGTAGCGGCGGGCGGCATCGCCCGTCATGGCCTCGAGACGTCGCACGCCAGCCGCGACCGCGCTCTCGCCCACGATGGTGACGACACCGATGTCGCCCGTGCGGTTCACGTGCGTTCCGCCGCAGAGCTCGATGGAGAAGGTCTTGCTGTCGTCGGCCTTGCCCATGGAGACCACGCGAACCTCGTCGCCATATTTCTCGCCGAAGAGCGCGCGGGCGCCGGATTCGATCGCTTCGTCCACGGCCATGAGCTTGGTGACCACCGGCTCGTTCTGGAGCAGCACCTTGTTGGCGATCTCCTCGACCCGGGCCAGCTCCGCATCCTCGATGGGCTTCGGGTGGCTGAAGTCGAAGCGCAGGCGATCGGGCGCGACCAGCGAACCCTTCTGGGCCACGTGATCGCCGAGCACCTGGCGCAGGGCCTCGTGCAGGAGGTGGGTCGCGGAATGGTTGGAGCGTACGGCCGAACGGCGCTCGTGATCGACGATCAGCTCCAGGGACTGATTGAGCTTGAGGGAGCCGTGCTCCACGGTGACGTGGTGCACGAACAGGTCGCCGAGCTTCTTCTCGGTGCCTGTCACGAACACGCGGGCGCCCTCGCCCTGCATCACGCCGGTATCGCCGACTTGGCCGCCGGACTCGCCATAGAACGGGGTCTGGTTGAGCACCACGAGGCCGCTCTCGCCAGCCTTCAGCTCCGCGACCTCCTGTCCATCCTTCAGCAGCGCCAGGACGATGCCCTCGGCGGTCTCTGTGTCGTAGCCCAGGAACTCGGTCGCGCCGGTGCGCTCCTTCACCGAGAACCACACGGTTTCCGTCGCTGCCTCGCCTGAGCCCGACCAGGCCGCGCGGGCCTTCTCGCGCTGGCGCTGCATGGCGGCGTTGAACGCCTCCGTGTCGACGCCGATGCCGCGGGGCTTCAGGGCGTCCTGCGTGAGATCGAGCGGGAAGCCATAGGTGTCGTACAGCGTGAAGGCCGTGTCGCCGGAGAGGTTCTGCCCCTCGCCGAGATTGCGGGTCTCCTCGTCGAGGATCGTGAGGCCGCGCTCCAGGGTCTTGCGGAAGCGGGTCTCCTCGAGCCGCAGGGTCTCGACGATGAGCGCCTCGGCGCGGATCAGTTCGGGATAGGCCAGTCCCATCTCGCGCACGAGAGCGGGCACGAGGCGGTACATGATCGGGTCGCGCGCGCCGAGAAGCTGCGCATGGCGCATGGCGCGGCGCATGATGCGGCGGAGCACGTAGCCGCGGCCCTCGTTCGACGGCAGCACGCCGTCGGCCACGAGGAAGCACGAGGTGCGCAGATGATCGGCGATCACCCGGTGCGAGACCTTGCGGTCGCCCTCAGGGGCGACGCCGGTGGCGTGAGCCACGGCCTCGATGAGGGTGCGGAACAGGTCCGTGTCGTAGTTCGAGTGCACGCCCTGCAGAATCGCCGCGACACGCTCCAGGCCCATGCCGGTGTCGATGGAGGGCTTGGGCAGAGCGATGCGGTTGCCGGGCTCGATCTGCTCGTACTGCATGAACACGAGGTTCCAGAACTCGAGGAACCGGTCCCCGTCCTCCTCCGGGCTGCCGGGAGGGCCGCCCCAGAGCTTGTCGCCCTGGTCGATGAAGATTTCCGAGCACGGGCCGCAGGGGCCGGTATCGCCCATCTGCCAGAAATTGTCAGAGGTCGGGATGCGGATGATCTTGGAATCCGAGAACCCGGCGATCTTCTTCCACAGGTCGGCCGCCTCGTCGTCCGTCTGATAGACCGTGACGAGGAGCTTGTCCTTCGGAAGGTCGAACTCCTTGGTGATCAGGTTCCACGCAAGCTCGATGGCACGCTCCTTGAAGTAGTCGCCGAAGGAGAAGTTGCCGAGCATCTCGAAGAAGGTGTGGTGGCGCGCCGTGTAGCCCACATTGTCGAGATCGTTGTGCTTGCCGCCGGCGCGCACGCATTTCTGCGAGGTCGCGGCCGTGCTGTAGGGGCGCTTCTCGACGCCGGTGAAGACGTTCTTGAACTGCACCATGCCGGCATTCGTGAACATCAGGGTCGGGTCGTTGCGCGGCACGAGCGGGCTCGAGGCCACGACCTCATGGCCGTTCTTGGCAAAGTAATCGAGGAAGGTCGACCGGATTGCGTTGATGGACCGAAGTTCGTTGGCGCCGCTCATGGGTTCTCAAGCTTAAGGTAAGGGCTTTTCAGGGCCCGAAAGGTATGATGGTGGCCGGTTTTAGCTGCCTACGCCCGCGCTGTCGAGGCGGCGTTTCGGCAGGGCCAGGGAATAGGCGCGCAGCGGGTGCCTCGGCCCCGGTCCCTCGCCCAGAATCCTGAACCCGATCTTTGCCAGCAATCGGTGGGAGCGGAGATTGGGTTCGTCGACGAGAGCAACGAGACGATTCAGGTGCAGGTCATCCCGAGCGTACGCCGCAGCGCGCTTCAGGGCCTCTGCCGCATAGCCCCTGCCCCAGGCCTGCGGATGGAGAGCGATGACGGGCTCCACCTCGCCGGTGAAGCCGGGCCAAGCCTCGGACGCAGCTTCGGAGATCGGCTGCAGGCCCAGGATCCCGATCCAGGCCTCATCGTCGGCAAGGAGCGACCACAGGCCAAGGCCTCGTGCCGCCAGAGCCGCAGCCTCACGGATCAGTCCCTCGACCTGAACGCGGTCCAGGACGGTATTGTCACAGAGGAAGCGCCGAACGTCAGGCAGGATCAGCAGGCTGTGCAGGCGGTCGAGATCGCCCGAGGCGACCGGGTCCAGCCGCAGGCGTTCGGTAGTGAGCATGGTCAGCATCATCCGAGTGTGCCGCCCTGCGCGGATAGGCGCAATCATCAGCGGGTTGAGTCCGGCCCTCTTGGTGCTAACCTCACTTCGGCCGCTGCGGCCTCGGATCGTTCCGGTTGTTTTTATGATGATTTTTCATTGTGCGGCCTTCGCCCGGCCGGCGTGGATTAAGTCCGCCCCTGAATGGCTACGCGACGTTGCGGGCGCGGCCTGCCTCGGCCTCTGCCTCATGGGCAGTCCGGCGGCGGCTCAAGGCAGTGAGCGGGAGTGGCATCTCACCGCCTATGGCAGCCAGTGGGTCAATGCGGATCTGCTGGAGATCCCCGAGTTTGCCGTAACAAGCCGCCTGACCTCCGAGGAGGCCTATTTCGTCGGAGCGGGTCTTTCGCGGGTCATCGTCCCGTCCTTCTCCATTCCGATCCTCGGAACCGACTTCGCCTTCCGTGGCAACCGCATCGAGCTGGAGGGGCAGGTTCTGCGCCATTTCGGCGATCAGAGCCATTGGGAGGGCACGGTCGCGCTCATGTTCCGCACGGGCCAAATCCCGCTCTTCGGGGCATTGAGCGTCAACCTGGCCTTCGGCGAGGGGCTCTCCTATGCGTCCGAACGGCCGAGGCTCGAGGGCAGCGCCCGCGTCGAGCCGAGCCGCTTTCTCAACTATCTCGCCTTCGAGGCGGAGTTCTCCCATGTGTCCCTGCCCGGCGTGTACTTCGTTCCCAAGATCCACCATCGCTCGGGGGTTTTCGGGCTGATCGCGGAGCGCGAATCCGGCTCGAACTTCATTGGCGCCGGGATCCGCGTGGATCTTCGGTAGGCAGCTCTCGCCTTCATCACGCTTCAAACGAAAAGACCGCCGCGATCTCTCGCGACGGCCTCTCTTTGCCCTTGAAGGAGAGCAAACCTCTTTTGTGCATGGTCCGGATCACCGGATCCCACTGATCCGGACCATGCATTATTCTGCAGCACCCTCTTCCAGATCGTCGGCGGTCGGGGTCGCCTGATCCAAGATGCGGTCGGCCAGAAGGCCGGCATTCTGGCGGATGAGGGCCTCGATCTTGTCAGCGACCTCAGGGTTGTCGCGCAGGAACTGCTTGGCGTTCTCGCGGCCCTGGCCGAGGCGCTGGCTGTCGTAGGAGAACCAGGCGCCGGACTTGTCGACGATGCCGGCTTTGACGCCGAGATCGATGAGCTCGCCCACCTTGGACACGCCCTCGCCGAACATGATGTCGAACTCGACCTGCTTGAAGGGCGGAGCGACTTTGTTCTTCACGACCTTTACGCGCACCTGGTTGCCGATCGGATCGTCGCGATCCTTGAGCGTCGAGACCCGGCGGATGTCGAGGCGCACCGAGGCGTAGAACTTCAGGGCGTTGCCGCCCGTCGTGGTCTCCGGCGAGCCGTACATGACGCCGATCTTCATGCGGATCTGGTTGATGAAGATCACCATGGTGTTCGAGCGCGAGATCGAACCGGTGAGCTTGCGAAGCGCCTGGCTCATGAGGCGGGCCTGGAGGCCCGGCTGGACCTCGCCCATCTCGCCGTCGAGCTCGGCCTTCGGGGTCAGCGCCGCCACCGAGTCGATGACGAGCACGTCGACCGCGCCGGAACGGACCAGGGTGTCGGCGATCTCAAGCGCCTGCTCGCCTGTGTCGGGCTGGGAGATCAGAAGATCGTCCAGGTTCACCCCGAGCTTGCGGGCATAGACCGGATCGAGCGCGTGCTCCGCGTCCACGAAGGCGCAGACGCCGCCCTTCTTCTGGGCTTCGGCAATGGTGTGCAGGGCGAGCGTGGTCTTACCGGACGATTCCGGCCCGTAGATCTCCACGATGCGGCCGCGGGGCAGACCGCCCACGCCGAGCGCGATGTCGAGGCCGAGCGAGCCCGTCGAAACGGTTTCGATTTCCACCGGCTGCTGGCCCTTGCCGAGCCGCATGATCGAGCCCTTGCCGAAGGCACGCTCGATCTGAGAGAGCGCCGCGTCGAGAGCTTTCGTTTTGTCTTTATCCATTGATGAGCTTTCCACCAGTCTCAGGGAGGACTGTGACATGACCTAACATCCTTATGGCAGGAGGAAGAGTGAATCTCAACGCGGTGTTGAGAGAATATATGTACTCACTTTGTTCCCCCTTACAAGTTCTTTTTTCGTTCTCATTCGTGAATTCCCACACGTCTTGCAGGGCACGATGACGCAGGATGAAAGAATAGTAAAATCAGCAGCTTACTGGTCGATGACCTGCTTCACGGTCTCGACCAGCTGGCGCAGGCTGAAGGGCTTGGGCAGGAAGTTGAACTCCTCCCCTTCGGGCAGGTTCTTGCGGAAGGCCTCTTCGGCATAGCCGGAGACGAAGATCACCTTGAGGTCCGGGTAGAGCTTGCGCAGCTCGCCCAGCAGGGTCGGGCCGTCCATTTCGGGCATGACCACGTCGGAGACCACCAGATCGACCGGCGCGCCGCGCTGCTCGATGATCTCCATGGCCTCGATGCCGGAGGCCGCCTCCAGCACGGTGTAGCCGCGGGCGGAGAGCGCCCGGGCATTCACGGCCCGCACCGGGTCCTCGTCTTCCACGAGGAGGATCGTGCCCTGCCCGGTCATGTCGGCGGCAGGCTTCTTGGCAACCTCTGGCTTCACCTCCTCAGGCGCCTCCTGCACGGCCGGAATGTGCCGGGGCAGGTAGATGCGGAAGGTCGTGCCCTGGCCTGGGGTCGAGTCCACATCGATGTAGCCGCCGGACTGCTTGACGATGCCGAACACGGTGGAGAGCCCCAGTCCCGTGCCCTTGCCCACCTCCTTGGTGGTGAAGAACGGCTCAAAGATCTTCTCGATGATTTCCGGCGTCATGCCGGAGCCGGTGTCGGAGACTTCGACCATCACGTAATCGGCCGGCGGCATGGCGCTCACATTGAGCCGCTCCGCCTCGGCCGCCGTGACATTTGCCGTGCGGATCGCGAGCTTGCCGCCACCCGGCATCGCGTCGCGGGCATTGACCGCGAGGTTCACCACCACCTGCTCGAACTGGTTCACGTCCGCCTTCACGAACCACAGGTCGCGGCCGTGATTGAGATCCAGGGCCACGCGTTCGCCGAGGAGGCGTTTGAGCAGCATGGAAAGATCGTAGAGCTGGTCGTTGAGGTTCAGCACCTCCGGCCGCAGGGTCTGGCGGCGTGAGAAGGCGAGCAGCTGGCGCACGAGGCCGGCCGCCCGGTTCGCGTTCTGCTTGATCTGCATGATGTCCTGGAAGGACGGATCCGTCGGGCGGTGATTGGCGAGCAGCAGGTCGCTGTAGCCGATGATGGCCTGCAGCACGTTGTTGAAATCGTGCGCCACGCCGCCGGCGAGCTGACCGACCGCGTTCATCTTCTGGGCTTGGGCCAGCTGCTCTTCGACCTTGCGGAAATCCGTTGTGTCGAGAGCGTAGAGGATCGCCGTCTCCCCGTCCGCGCCCGTGTCGCCGACGGGCGTCACCCACACACGGACCGAACCACCGCCCTCCGCCACCGTCTGCAGCTCGAGGGGTGGGATGTCACCCTTGTTCTCAGCCGCTGCCTTGAGGGCCGCCTCGAGGGCGCCACGCTCGCGGAAGGCATCGGGGATCGATGGTCCGTCCGCTCCGTTCTCACCTGTTCGCGGCAACGCGCCGAAGAGCCTGGAGAACGGCGCATTGGCATGGACGATGCGGCCTGCCCGATCGACGGTCGCGATCGCGATGGGCGTGTTGTTGAAGAAGCGAGCGAAGCGCACTTCCGCGGCGCGCTGCCCCTCGTCGACCTCGCCTCCGGCCGAGCGGTTGAGAACCAGCGTACGGGATGCGCCCATGCGGCCATCCTGGCCGAATGCGATGCGGTGATAGAGGCGCACCGGCAGGAACTGGCCGTTGCGCCGGCGCAGGTCGAGATCGAAGGTCTCGGTGCGCACGCTGCCGGGTTCACCGGAAAACGACGTCATCATCGATGCCACGTCGCCCGGCACGATCTCGGCCAGCTTCAAGCCGCCGGAGCCGACCTGCGCGAGATCGTAGTCGAGCCAGGACGCCAGCGTCGCGTTCAGATAGACGATTGACCCACTGGGATCGACGGACAGGAAGCCCGCAGGGGCATGATCGAGATAGTCGATGGCGTGCTGCAGCTCCTGGAAGACATTTTCCTGGCGCTCGCGTTCATGGGTGACTTCGGAAATGGTCCAGAGTGCCGCCTGCCGTCCTTTGGGCCGCGGCACGGGCCGCACGCGCACCCGGTACCAGCCGAACTCCCGCGCACCGTTGAGCGATGGCGACAGGCGGATCTCCTCCGTGCCCGTGCGATGCTCGCGTGCCGCCTGCGCGAGCCGATAGATCGCCTCCGACACTTCGGGCGCGCCGATGAACAGGCGCTCGACCGGCATCACCTCACCGCCCTGCAATCCGGCGAAGGCGAGATAGGCCTCGTTGGCATAGGTGATGCGCCCGTCATCCTCGACCACCACGAGTCCATCGCCCGAGGTGTCGGCCATCAGCTTGGTGATATCGTTGCGGGCAGTCTGGCCGGAGAACTGAACGACGCCGATCGCCATCGCAAACAGGAAGAAGACGCCCGCCATGGCGAAGAACGCCAGAAGTCCGAGGATCAGAGGCTGCGCCTGCTCGATGCCGAGAAAGCGCAGGCTCAACGTCGCGCCGACAAGAAGGCCGGCCAGAAGCAGCACCCATCCGATATGGCCGTGACGGTCGGAGCGGTCGATGGCCGAACCCTTTGGCGTGTCGCCTTCGTAAGCCATGAAATGTCTACATCCTCAACGGAGGCGGATGTGCCTCACGGCACCGGCTGCAGGGTTGCGGCCAAGCGCTCGATCTTTTCCGATGATATTACACGGTATTTATTGATCGACCTCTAAGGCGGCAGCCCCGGCGAATGCAAGGGTGGGCCCATTCTGCGCAGGCCTCGATGGTGAGGGCCGTCACAGGAAATCCTTATTTTCCTTGATGTAACGGCACTGAGCACCATCTTGGACGGATCACAGAGAGCCTTTCCTGTGTTCTCGGCCCGATGCCGAAGCGGGGCTTGCGTTAACCATCTGTTAACCTTGCCGGTGGCTTTGGCGGTCAATGTGGTACAACCAACACAGAAGTGGCCTGCGAAGGCCAGCCAACGTTTGAGAGTTCATCGTGTCATCTCTTTTCGGTCTCGAAGCACCGCGGGCAGTTCAATTTGCAATCGCCTTCGCGATCATCCTGATCCTGCTCGTGCTCTTAGGACTCGTGTTGCGCAAGGTCTGGGGCGGCCGCCTGATCATGCCGGGCAGCGACCGCGGCGGCCGCAGCCGCCAGCCGCGGCTGGGCATCGTGGATGTGTATGATCTCGACCGGCAGCGTCAGCTTCTTCTGCTTCGCCGGGACAATGTCGAGCACCTCCTTCTCATCGGCGGCCCCAACGACGTGGTGATCGAGACTAACATCGTGCGCGTTGCCGGCGCGCGCGTTCCTGCTCCTGCCGTCGATATGGGTGCGGAGCGCCTTGAGCCCTCGCTGGATCATCAAGCGCCTCGCGCGCCCCAGGTCGAGTCCAACGGCCGGCCTTCCATCGAGAGCCAGCTCGCCGCCCAACTCGGGGCCTTCGTGCGCCGTCCGTCGGAGGAGTCCGACAGCGAGGAGGAGCTCTCCCCGGTAGCGACCGTCAGCGCGCCGGTTCCGGCCCATCCCGAACCGGTCCTGAAGCCGGATGCCGTCGCGGTCTCCGCGGCTCCCGCCATCCAGGGACTGCGCGCCGAGGCGAGGACGCCGTCATTCCAGAACACGCCCCCTGCTCCGCCTGCCCCTCCCCCAGTGGAGCGCCCGGAGCCGCGCCCCCAGTTCACCCCTCCGCCATTCCAGTCGCGGGCAACCCCCGTGCCGCCGGCTCCACCGGTGCAGCCCCTCGAGCCCTTCCGGCCGCCCGAGCCGGCAGCGAGCGAGCGGACCGCTCCCGATGCCAGCCTGCTGTCGGATATGGCCAAGCAGCTCGAAGAGGCCCTGAAGCGCCCGGCGAGCCCGGTTTCTCCTCCGCCGGTGGTTGCTCCACCGGCTCCAGTCACCGTGGCCTCTCCGGCCGTGTATGAAGACATCAGCGCCGAGGAGGATGCCCCTCTCGAGCCGCTCCCGGCTGACGAGGAAGAGCCCGTCACGTCCTATGCCGAGCCTGCCGAGGAAAAGGATCGCGCCGAAGAGCCCGAAGCCCCCGCCCCGGTTCCATCCGCGCCGCCCGTCGAGCCAGTCCGGACCGCTCCGCCAGCCCCGCCTGTGCCCGCATCGGCTCCCCTGCCGCCTCAGGCCAAGGAACCCGCGTCGGCACAGCAGAAAGCCGCCGACCCGTTCTCGGTCGAGGATATCGAAGCGGAATTCGCCCGGCTGCTTGGGCGCCCTCTCGATCCGAACAAGAAGGGTTGAGGTGAAGCCCTACTCTGAAGACCAAAGAAAAAGGGCTCCGCACGCGGAGCCCTTTTTCGTACGTATAGCGGGACGGATCAGTCGTCCCGATAGACCCGCTCGTTGCGCTCGTGGCGCTCCTGCGCCTCGAGGGAGAGCGTCGCGATGGGGCGGGCCTCCAGGCGCTTGAGGGAGATCGGGTCGCCCGTCTCCTCGCAATAGCCGTAAGAGCCGTCCTCGATCCGCGCGAGCGCGGCGTCGATCTTGGCGATCAGCTTGCGCTGACGATCCCTGGCGCGAAGCTCGATGGCGCGGTCCGTTTCCGATGAGGCGCGATCCGCAAGGTCAGGGTGATTCTCGTTCTCGCTCTGCAGCGTCGCGAGGGTCTCCTGAGCCTCTTTGAGGATGTCGTGCTTCCAGCGGATCAGCTTGCGCCTGAAATACTCCCTCTGCCGCTCATTCATGAAAGGCTCGTCTTCTGTCGGACGGTAGCCTTCATCAATCACGCTATCTGTCATGTTCAGCCGTTCTTCCCCGATGAACCGTGGCGCCCCTATATAGGCAAGGAGGGACCGCGACAACGAGATTAAGCGTCATCGATTTGTCTAATTGGCCCCGGCACCCCTTAAGATCCTTGGATGAGCCTGCGGCGAACGATATGTCGCACCGTCAGGAGGCGGCGGCCTCCGCCCGGCTGATGAGCTCCCCGGCCACATCGCCGATCTTGGGCGCCTCCTCGCGGATGAAGGGAAGCGGCCGGCAGACCGACAGGGCGGCCAGGCCAAACCGGGCGGTCATGAGCCCGTTCAGCACCCCCTCGCCAAGCTTGGCGGAAATGCGGGCCGCCAGCCCCAGTCCCAGCACCTGCTGCATGAGGCTGTCGCCGACCGCCACGCCGCCGGTTACCGCAAGGTGGTTGAAGGCCGCCTTGGCGAGCCGCAGGAAGCCGAGGAAACCGGGCCTGCCTCCGTAGATCCGGGCCAGCGTCCGCAGGAGGCGCACCGCCGCGAAGATCACGAAGGCCACATCGACGATGGCCCGGGGGCTCACGGCCGTGACGAGCGAGACCTGCTTGGCCGCCCCGGCGATCGCGCGCTTGGCCTGCATGTCGAGGGGGGCGAGCAGCTCGCGCTCGGCAATCGCGAGGCGGTCGTCCGCGTCGATGATCTCGTCGGTGAGGCCTCGAAGGCGGGCGCTGCCCTGCGCAGCAGCCGCCCGGCCGCCATAGAGGGTGATGAGATCCTGCACGATTCCCTTGGCGGCCTTGTGGTCCTTGACGGCCAGCGCATCGACCGCCCCCTCGCGCAGGCTCTCGATCTTCTGCTCGCGCCAGATTCCTAGAACCTCCCGACCGATGATGGCCAGGAAGGCCAGAACGGCGAGCACGGCAAGGGCCAACGCCAGCCAGCCCAGCCACGGCGCAACCCGGTAGAGATCGACGATCAGGTTCTCGACCGCGAGGCCTAAGCCCAGCAGAAGCAGGCCCGATAAAGCGGACAGCAGAATGCCGAGCCAGGGCGCCCGGCGCTTCACCCCCATCGGCACCACGACGCCGTCGGCAGCGTCGATGGCGTCGAAGGGTTCCTCCGTGACCTGCACGGCGCCGGCGGTGATGTTCGGATCGTCGAGACGATAGGCGCGAGGTTGGCGGCTCATGCGAAGCGATCCCCCAGGAGGAATTCAAGGGCTCGGTCGAGGCGGATGTGGGGCATCTTGGCCATGCGACCCGCCGCGTCGACGGGAAGCTTCGGCGGCCGGAAGCGCGGGAACCGGAAAGAGCCCGGCGGCACCGCCCCCTGGAACACCGCCTCGGCGCTCTCGGGCAGCTCGCCGGGAAAGATCGCGGCCTCCGCCTCGCCGTCGAAGATGTCGTCGCCGACCCGCTCGCCCGCCTCCGGAACGCCGGCGACGGCCCGCAGGGTCTCGCGTCCCTCGCGGATGGTCGTCTCCCGGGTTGCGCGCACGGAGGCGAGCGCCACCGTGCCCACCCGCGCACCGGCGGCCTCGGTGCGGCGCGAGGCCCGGTTCACGAGCAGGCGCAGGATGGCGTCGAGCCGGTCGTGATCCGTGTGGTGGACGTGGTCGGCCTTGGTGGCGGCGAACAGGACCCGGTCGGCCCGGGGCGAGAACAGGCGGGACAGGAGCGTGTTGCGCCCAGTCCGGAAAGCCATGAGCACCTGATCCAGCGCCTCCTCCAGCTCGGCGAGCGCCACGGGACCCGCGTCGATGGCGGCGAGCACGTCCACCAGCACGATCTGGCGGTCGATACGCTGGAAATGATCGCGGAAGAACGGCCGGACCACATGGGTCTTGTAGGCCTCGAAGCGCCGTTCCATCAGGGCCGCAAAGCTCCCCGATGGGATCGGCTGGCCCTGGGGTAGGTCGAGGGGCGCGAAGGTGAGCGCTGGCGAGCCCGCGAGGTCGCCCGGCATGAGGAACCGCCCCGGCGGGGTCGTGGCCACCGCCTCGGATCCCGCGCGCAGCGCAGTCAGGTACTCCTTGAAGGCCTCGCTCGCTCTTGAGGCGAGCATCTCATCGGAAGCGCCCGCCGGATCCAGAGCCTTCAATGTCTCATGCCAGCGGCCCGCCACCGGCAAACGGTCGCGCTTCCGGCTCGCCTCGATGGTCTGGCGGGACCATTCCGCATAGCCGGCATCGAGAAGCGCCAGGTCGAGCAGCCACTCGCCCGGATAATCGACGATGTCGAGCGCGAGCGACGCCGGCCCAGTGCGCCAGCCGCCTTTCCGTTCGTAGTCGACATCCACCCGCAGCTCGCTGATCCGGTTGGTGGATTGCGGCCAGCGGCGGCTCTCGGTCAGGGCCGCCATGTGCTCTTCATAGGGAAAACGCGGCACCGCGTCGTCCGGCTGATGCGCCAGCTGCGCGCGGCGGATCCGGCCCTCGGCGGAGGCCCGGAAGGCCGGCAGGTTCGTGCCGCGGGTCAGGTGATGCACGAGAGCGGTGGTGAAGACGGTCTTGCCGGAGCGGGCGAGCCCGGTGACGCCAAGGCGGAGGGAGGGCTGGACCAGCTGGCCCGAGGCCTCCCAGAGCGACTGCGCAGCAGACCCGGCGCGGGAGGCAAGATCAGACAGAATAGGCACGAGACCCCGGACGTTGTGAGCGTTCGGGATCAGATGGGGTCGAAGGCTTCAATCGCCAAGCCAAGCCCCGATCCGCGACGGAGCCGGCCAGTCCATGGATCATGAACGGAAGCGCCCGCCGGATGCGTCCGTCGGATGCCCATAAGGCTTTGGCAGCCTCAGATGACGAAGAAGTCGTCGAACTTGAGGGTTGTCTTGTTGGAGATGGTGGCGATCTTCACGTGCGCCGTGCGGCCGGTGCCGTCCTGGTCGTAGTAGAGCGAGCCAGCCTTCTTGTCGTAGACGATCCGGTCCTCCCGATCCTTGGCCTTGTTGTTTTCGACGAACATGTCGCTCTTGAACTTCACCCCCGCCGTGCTGCCGCGGCCGAGCTTGGTGAACACCGCGTTGTCCAAGTGGAAGCAGTCGTCCGAGGACTTGAAGTCCAGCACCTTGTCCACGTTCGTGCTCTTGTTCAGGTGCGTGTCGAACACGAACACGTCCCGGCCCGTCTCGCCTTTGAGCTGGTCGTTGCCTAGGCCGCCGGAGAGCCGGTCGTTACCCGTGCCGCCATAAAGCCGATCGCTGCCCAGAATACCCGTGAGCACATCGTTGCCGGCCTTGCCCCATAGCTGGTTGTTGAGGCTGTTGCCGCTGATGGAACTGGCAAAATCCGAGCCGGTGACTCCGAGCCGGTGACATTGAGTGCGCCGGCCCCGGCCACCAGGGTTTCCACCTCGGACCCAGCACCGAGCCCATAGGCGGCGGTGTTGACCATCACCGTGTCGATGCCCTGGCCTGCCGCCTCCACCACCACGTCACCGGCATCGTCGACATAGATGGTGTCGTTGCCGAAGCCGCCATACATGGCATCCGCGCCGCCACCGCCCACGATCACGTCGTTACCGGCCTGCCCGTCGAGAGTGTTCCCGCCGGCATTGCCTGTGATGGTATTATTGAGGCTGTTGCCTGTTAGAATGATGGGCGCCATGCCCGCTGCAGCCTCGATCCTTTCAACATGATCTGCTGACATCAGGCTGAAGTCGATGCTCGCGATGATGAGATCGTTGCCGCTGTTGGGAGCTTCCCTCACAGCGTCTGCATCGATGATTTGATAAATATCATCGCCAGCGCCACCCTCCAGAGTGTCGGCTCCGGCTCCACCATTCAAAACGTCATTGCCGCCCTCTCCTCTCAAGCGATCATGGCCGTTTCCTCCGTTCAAGCGGTCGGCGAAGGCGGTACCGATGGAGTGATCGTTTCCGGATGTGCCAGCAAGGTCAATGCCCGCGCCTCGCGGATCGACGATCTGTGCGCGAACGTCAAATGCTGGCTCATCCGGATTCTCCTCGTCCAAGGTCCATGTGACGAGAAGGCGGCCGTCGGCGAGAGCCGTCACGGTCGCTTCATCCGCATAGCCCCCGCAGTGAGCCGGACCTCACCCCGAGCCGTAACGTCGGCATTGAAGGTTGCGATGCGGATATAGGAGTTCCCTCCACCGATCGGATCCGGCACATCACGGTAGGTGACGGCAAACCCGCCATCGGCCAGCGCTGTCAGCTGAGGTCGCCCCTGATCTCCAGTGGTCGCGATATTGACCTGGAACTCCTGCCCGGATTGCCAGTTTTGCGGATCGATGATGCGACCCCTGATGGAGGATCCGGAGCCATCTCCGCCCGCTTTGTCCGCGTGCTCCCAGGCAACGACAATGCGGCCGTCGTTCAGCCGGGCGGCGCTCGGTGTCCACTGAGGACCGGCGTCAGAAGCCGGGATCCGGAATTCGGGCACGATCTCCTCACCGGTTGCCGAGAGCACCCGGCAGCGGATGTCGCCATCCGTATCCTGTGCGGAGTCAACCTTGTCGAAAAAGACCGCATAGTGGCCGTCGCCTAATTCGACGACCTCAAATCTGTCACCGACACTGCCTGTCGTGTTGACTACGACACCAGGAATTCCATCGGCATCAGGGATATGGTTCCCATTCGCGTCGAATGCGTAGGCATGAAGCTTCCAGGAACTGAAAAAAGAAGAGATGTACGTATAGGCGACAACGAATCCGTCACCCAGCGCCGAGACGGACAGCGGCTGCATTCCAAGAACGCCGGGGTCACCAACATACAAGTCGCTGCCGCCCTGCCCCTGCTTGTCGAAAATCCTGGCCCAAACGCCGGCATCGGTGGGGTCGCTTCCTCTCGAGCTCCAGGCCACCACGTAGCGACCGTTGTTCAGGAGCGCCGCCTGCGGCAGACCTTGTGCTCCAGCCGAAGAACCGGTGGCGGTGAATGCCTCTCCTTTGCGGGTTCCATCGGCCGAGAAGAACTGGCCGACGATATCGCCACCGACATTGTTATCGGCCCAGACCACGAGGAAGCTGCCGTCGGCGAAGGCGATCACCGACGACTCGACTTGCGCGCCTGCCGTATTCTTGGTGTTGACAGAGAATTCAGAGCCCCAGAGGACAGGTGCGGCCATGGTATGATCCTGCAATCGGCTAAAGGAATGTGTCTGTTTGACGAGACACCATGCCGCTGCGCAACTCTTCGAACAGAGAGGTGCGGCAGGATCGCACGGGAAAGCGGCGAACTCTTTGTCCATGCGGCGGGAAAAGACGGCAGCAAACACCCTAGATCACGCAGAGGTCTGGGTCCTTGAGGGTGGCTCTGTTGATCAGCGTGGCGCGCCTCGTTTGGGCCTTGGAGCCGATGCCGTGAATCGAAATCTATCATCAAGCCGGCGCTCAGCTCGGGCTGCTGTGAGCCTTCAAGGCTCACCCCCCTTCGCCAACGCCACCCGCTCCGCCAGCCGCCGAACGGCGTCTTCCACGAGATCGGGGCTCGCCCGCAAAGCTCCCAGCTCGAAGGCCGACATGGCGAGCATGACATGCGTGAGGCTCGGCTGGGGGGTGCCGTCCTCGGTGAAGAGCTTCAGATCGTCGGATGGTCCTAGTCCAAGCCCTTCGACCATGCGGCCCGCGTAATTACGGTGGCGCTGTTCCTCCGAGGGGCAGGCCGCAACCACCTGCACCTTCGGGGCGGGCTTTTGCGCGGCCGAAGCGGTGGCTACCGACTCCTTTGCCGGCTTGCGGCGGGCAGCAACCAGAGGCTCCGCAGGCTTGACCGGCTTCGGCTTCTCGCCCATGCCGGCTGCGATGCTCGGCACCCGGTATTGCGGGGTCTTCGAGGCCATCGGGACCACCATGGACACCCGGCCCGGCTTGCCGCCCGGACCGGCTTTGGCGGTGTAGCGCACCGCCCCGCCCTTCCTGCTGCGCGAGGCGAGATATTGCGCCCGCACGGTGCCGCCGATTCCCCGCACGGCCAGCATTGCTATGCCGCCGATGCCGGTTGCCACATTGCATTCCGCCGGCGCCCAGCGGCGCACGATGTCGAGAGCGGATTTGCGGTTGTACTCCATGTAATAGCGCCGCAGCAGGTTGGCGGCGGCATCGGCGCTGTGATCGGCCGAGACGAAGCCCACATGGCCCTCGCTGTCGGTGGCGAGTTCCCCGTTCCAGCGCGCGCTCTTGATGCACCAGTAATTATTGAGCTTCACGCAGCGGGTGACGAAGGGACGCTCGGCGCGGAAGATGGCAGCCATGGCCACCACCGGCTTCGGCTCCAGGGCATCCATAGCCTCGGAGCGCCAGTTGGTGACCTCGCGACTGCCGGGCTCGTACCGGGCCGCGACCGCCTGCGGCTCGGGCTGCTCGGCATCGCCGCCGGTGACACCCGCGTCGCCGGGCAGGAGCGCACGAGCCGCAAGGACGAGCGCATAAAAGGTCTGAGGCACCATGTTGAGGATCAGCCCCCGCTTCGGCCGGAAACAATCAGGAAGGTTTCAGGCCAAACGATGGTGGGGCGGATAGGTTCATCCTCAAGCCCCTCTCTTGACCGCGAAGACCGTGCATTCCACGAATGATGCCTCTCACCGTCAGCAGGCACCCATGACCTCCGATATCCTGATCCGTAAGCTCGAACCGTCGGACGCCGAAGGGTTTCGCAGCCTGAGGCTTGAAGCGCTCACCGTCGCGCCGGAGGCCTTTGGCGCGAGCTACGAGGAGGATGCGTCGATACCGCTTGAGACGATCCGGGCGCGCCTGTCCGCAGGCCCGAATGCGGTCTTCGGGGCCTTCGCCGACCAGGCTCTCGTCGGCATGGCGGGCTTTGCCGTCTATGACCGGGTGAAGGCCCGCCACAAGGGCGTTCTGTGGGGCGTCTACGTAAAGGCCGAGTGGCGCGGGCACCATGTGGGAAAAAGGCTTGTCCAGCGTGTGATCGACCATGCCTCCCGGCATGTGATGATGCTGGAGGCGACGGTGGGGCTCACGAACGACGGCGCCCGGCTCACCTATCACGGGCTCGGCTTCAAGCCCTATGGAATCCAGCGCAAGGCGCTTCGGGTCGGAGACACGTTCTACGACGAAGGGCTCCTGTACCTCGACCTGCCGCAGACCGGAGAGGCCTAATCGTCCTCGCCGCTCCCTAAGGATTTCGGCGTTACGAAGCGCTCGAGCCGACCGGTTTTCTTGCCCACATCGCCCCAGCTCTCCAGTTCGAAATCGATCACGGCGAGCCCAGCGGTCGGAAATTTCTGGCCGAGCCGCAGGATGCTGTCCATGTCGCCCTCGCCGATGAAGAGTTTGGCGAGTTCCTCGAACCCGGGATTGTGGCCGATGACCAGGAGAGTTCCGATCTCAGGCTTCACCTCCCGGACCACCTCCAGCAGGCGCCCGACGGAAGCCTCGTAGATCCGCCCGTCCGGACGCATCTCGATCTCGCCGAGGATGGGCTGAACCCGCTCCCAGGTTTCCTGCGTGCGCCGGGCCGAGGACACGATGGCGAGATCGGGCTCGAGCCGCTCCCGTTTCAGATAATCGCCCATGACGAGAGCCGCCTCCTGACCCCGCTTCGCGAGGGGACGGTCCACGTCGAGGATACCGGGCGGCCAGCCGGCCTTGGCGTGGCGGAGGAGCAGAAGGCGGAGCATCAGCGCGCTTCCCGTCTGGCGATGAACGCCAGCTTCTCGAACAGGCTCACGTCCTGCTCGTTCTTGAGGAGCGCCCCATGGAGCGGCGGAATCAGCTTGCGGGTGTCGCGCTCACGCAGCTGCTCGGGGCCGATATCCTCGGAGAGCAGGAGCTTGAGCCAGTCGAGCAGTTCCGACGTGGAGGGCTTCTTCCGCAGGCCGGGCACCTCGCGCACCTCGAAGAAGATCTTGAGCGCCTCCTCGACCAGCCGGTGCTTGATGCCGGGGTAATGCACCTCGACGATGCGGGCCATGGTCTCAGGTTCAGGGAACTTGATGTAGTGGAAGAAGCAGCGGCGCAGAAAGGCGTCCGGCAGCTCCTTCTCGTTGTTGGAGGTGATGATGACGATCGGGCGCTGCGCCGCCCGTATGGTCTCGCCGGTCTCGTAGACGAAGAACTCCATACGGTCGAGTTCGAGCAGGAGGTCGTTTGGGAACTCGATATCGGCCTTGTCGATCTCGTCGATGAGCAGCACCGGCCGCACGTCCGAGGCAAAAGCCTCCCACAGCTTGCCGCGCTTGATGTAGTTGCGGATGTCCGAGACGCGCGGGTCGCCGAGCTGGCTGTCGCGCAGGCGGGAGACGGCGTCGTACTCGTAGAGGCCCTGCTGGGCCTTGGTGGTGGACTTGATGTGCCAGGTCAGGAGTGGGGCGTTCAGGCTCCGGGCGATCTCCTCCGCCAGCACCGACTTGCCCGTGCCGGGCTCGCCCTTCACCAGGAGCGGACGCTCGAGGGTGATCGCGGCATTGACCGCGACCGTGAGGTCTTCCGTGGCCACATAGGATTCAGTTCCGGCAAAACGCGCCATTCCACACTTCCTCGCTTCAATCAGACCCTAAGTCCTGCCCCGGCCTTTCGGCAATCGCCTTCATAGGCTAAGCCCATGACAAACAAATGGGAGACATGACCTATGGCTGCAAACCGTTATCACAAGGACCGCATCGGCAATCACAAGCTCAAGCCCGAGACCCTGATGCTGGGCTACGGCTATGACCCGACCCTGTCGGAGGGCGCGGTGAAGCCCCCGGTCTTCCTGACCTCCACATTCGTGTTCAACAGCGCCGAGCATGGCAAGGAGTTCTTCGACTACGTGGCGGGCCGGCGCGAGCCGCCTAAAGGAGAGGCCGCCGGCCTCGTCTATTCCCGCTTCAACCATCCCAATTCCGAGATCGTCGAGGACCGGCTAGCCATCTTCGAGGAGGCGGAGGCGGGCCTCCTCTTCTCCTCCGGCATGTCGGCGATTGCCACCACGATCCTGGCCTTCGCCCGCCCCGGCGACGTGATCCTGCACTCGCAGCCCCTTTACGGCGGCACCGAGACCCTGATCGCCAAGACACTCGCCAACATGGGCATCGGCGCCGTGGGCTTCGGCGACGGCGTCGACGAGGAGGGCATCCGGGCCGCCGCCAAGGAGGCGATGGCCAAGGGCCGAGTCTCGGTGATCAAGATCGAGACCCCGTCCAACCCCATGAACACCCTCGTGGACATCGCCCTCATCCGCACTGTCGCAGAAGAGATCGGTGCGGCTCAGGGGCACCGCCCGGTGATCGTGTGCGACAACACCCTGCTCGGCCCCGTCTTCCAGAAGCCCCTGAAGAACGGCGCCGACATCTCGGTCTACTCGCTCACGAAATATGTGGGCGGCCACTCGGACCTGATCGCCGGCGCGGCGCTCGGCTCCAAGGAGATGATGAAGACCGTTCGCCTGCTGCGCTCCTCCATCGGCACCCAGCTCGATCCGCATTCCTGCTGGATGCTCGGCCGCTCGCTGGAGACTCTGGCGCTGCGCATGAACGCGGCGAACCGCAATGGGGAGATCGTGGCCCAGTTCCTGCACGAGCACCCAGGCGTGGCGAAGGTCCACCATCTCGCCTACCTGCCCGAGGGCTCCCGCGCCCGGCAGGTCTACGAGGAGCAGTGCGACGCCCCCGGCTCCACCTTCTCCTTCGACGTGAAGGGCGGCGAGGCGGAAGCCTTCCGGGTGCTCAACGCGCTCCAGGTGTTCAAGCTAGCGGTGAGCCTGGGCGGCACCGAATCGCTGATCTCGCATCCGGCCTCCACCACCCATTCCGGCGTGCCGAAGGAAACCCGCGACCGCCTCGGCGTCTCGGACGCCACCATCCGGGTCTCCATCGGCATCGAGCATCCGGACGATCTGGTGGCCGACCTGGCGCAGGCGCTGTCGACGCTGGGTTGAACCTGATGTCATCCCGGGGCTGCGCAGCAGAACCCGGGATCGCAGGACGAGAATGGCGCTTTATCCTGCTCACGATCCCGGATCGCCTCGCGGCGTCCGGGATGACGCATGAGTAGCAATGGCCCCATGCATTCATGTCGCGCCCGCCATTCCACCTCAAACGGCATTAACCTCTTGCGCATCCCTCGCGGCTAGAACGACAATATCCTCGACCGGAAGGAAGCAATGGCCGCTGCGATAGACCTGTACGCCTATCAGGAACCGATCCTCTTCCTGGCAACGGCCGCTGTCGTCGTCCCTCTCTTCCACAGGCTGCGGATCAGCCCCGTTCTGGGCTTCCTGGCCGCCGGCGCGTTGCTGGGGCCCTTCGGCCTTGGACGGCTCATCCCCGAATATCCCTGGGTCGACTGGCTCACCTTCACCAATCCGGAAGGCACATCACGGCTTGCCGAATTCGGCGTGGTCTTCCTGCTCTTCACCATCGGCATCGAGCTGTCCTGGCAGCGCCTGCGCATCCTGCGCCGGCTGGTCTTCGGCTTCGGCACTCTTCAGGTCGTGCTCTGCACCCTGGCCCTGAGCCTCTTCGCCTACAAGGTCGTCGACACCATTACGGCGGCTGTGCTCATCGGCATTGCCCTGGCCTTATCGTCAACGGCAATCGTTCTGCCTGTGCTGGCGGAGCAGAAACGCCTGAATGCCTCCGCCGGGCGCGCTAGCTTTTCCGCCCTGCTCTTTCAGGACCTCGCGGTCGCACCGATCCTGTTCACCATCGCGGTGCTCGACACCAGCAAGCCCGATGTCACCCTTTCCTCCTTCGTCTTTCTGCTCCTGCAGGCAGTCCTTGCGCTGGTCGTGATCATCGGCCTCGGCCGCGTCATCCTGCGCCCCTTCTTTCAACTCGTCTCGGCCACGAGGAGCCCGGAGCTTTTCATGGCAGCCTGCCTGCTCGTGGTGATGGTCACGAGCCTGATCGCGGCCGTGAGCGGGCTTTCCATGGCGCTTGGCGCCTTCATCGCCGGCATCCTTCTGTCGGAAACCGAATACCGCCGGGCCGTCGACACGACAATTCAGCCCTTCAAGGGCCTGCTGCTCGGCGTCTTCTTCGTGTCGGTGGGCATGAGCCTCGACGTCTTCCATCTGCTGGAAGCGCCTCTGACGATCTTGGCAGTGGCCACCCTCGTGATCGCGGTCAAAAGCGTGATCATCTTCTGGCTGAGCCGTCCGTTCGGCCTGAACGCGGGCGAAGCCGCCGAGACGGGCTTGCTGCTCGGTCCCGGCGGTGAATTCGCCCTCGTCATTCTCGGCAGCGCCATGGTGGCTGGGCTCGTCCCTGTCACGGTCGGACAGAATCTCCTGCTGGTCACCACGCTCACCATGGTGGCGATCCCGTTCTTCGCGCGCCTCGGACGACGCCTCAGCCGCCGGTTCGAGAAGAAGCGCTCCATCGATCCAGCCATCGCCGTTCTCCCGCCGCCGGAGGAGCCCGGGCGCGTTATCGTGGCCGGCTATGGCCGCGTCGGCCAACTCGTGGGCGACATGCTCCGGCGTCACAAGGTGCCTTATCTCGCCATCGACATGGACCCGGCCCGCGTCGCCGAGCAGCGCCGGGCAGGAAAGCCGGTCTATTTCGGCGATGGCTCCCATCCCGAATTCCTGCGGGCCTGCGGCATCGAGCAGGCTCGGGCCCTCGTCATCACCCTGGACACGCCGAGCTCCATCGGAGCCGTCGTGGCGGCGGCCCGGCAGGAGCGGGCCGACATCACCATCGTGTCCCGCGCCCGCGACGACAAGCATGCGGCCCAGCTCTACGACATGGGCGTGGACGATGCGGTGCCTGAGACCATCGAGGCCTCTCTTCAGCTGAGCGAGGCGGTGCTGGCGGATATCGGCGTGCCCATGGGCCTTGTGATCGCGTCGATCCATGAGCGGCGGGACGAGTTCCGGGAAGTTCTGAAAAAGAACAATCGCAAGCCCGAACGCGCAGAGTTCCGGGCGCGCCGCACGGTCGGGAAATGACGGCTCCGCTCTGAAGCCGACGATTGGCGCTTGACCTCGCGGGCCATTGCCCGACATTGGCCGGATGTTCCTGACCTTCTTCACAGAGCTGCGCGCGGCGAAGGTGCCGGTCTCCTTCCGGGAGTACCTGACCCTGCTGGAGGCGCTCGATCGGGATCTCGCCGACAAGAGCGTGGAGGAGTTCTACTACCTCTCCCGCGTCTGCCTGGTGAAGGACGAGCGGCATTTCGACAAGTTCGACCGGGTCTTCGCCCATGTGTTCAAGGGCCTTGAGGGCATGGGCCGTGCGGTTGAGGAAACCGGGATCCCGGAGGAATGGCTGCGCAAGCTCGCGGAGCGCTACCTCACCGACGAGGAAAAGCGTCAGATCGAGGCCATGGGCTGGGACAAGCTCTGGGAGAACCTGAAAAAGCGCCTGGAGGAGCAGAAGGGCCGCCACCAGGGCGGCAACAAGTGGATCGGCACCGCCGGCACATCGCCCTACGGCGCCTATGGCTACAACCCGGAAGGCGTGCGCATCGGCCAGGACAAGAACCGTAACTTCCGCGCCGTGAAGGTGTGGGACAAGCGCGAGTTCAAGGATTTCGACGACAGCGTCGAACTCGGCGTGCGCAACATGCGCATTGCGCTTCGCCGCCTGCGCCGCTTCGCCCGCACCGGCTCGGCCGAGGAACTCGACCTCGACGAGACGATCCACGAGACGGCCCACAAAGGCTATCTCGACGTGCGCCTGCGGCCCGAGCGCCGCAACGCCGTGAAGGTGCTGCTCTTCCTCGACGTGGGCGGCTCCATGGACTGGCACATCGAGATCGCCGAGGAGCTGTTCTCGGCCGCGCGGCTCGAGTTCAAGCATTTCGAGCACTTCTACTTCCACAACTGCGTCTATGAGAATGTGTGGAAGGAAAACCGCCGCCGTTTCGACGAGAAGATCTCCACCCTCGACGTGATCCGCACCTATCCGTCGGATTACCGCGTGGTTTTCGTGGGCGATGCGTCCATGAGCCCCTACGAGGTCACCCACCCTGGCGGCTCCGTGGAGCACTGGAATGAGGAGGCGGGTCAGGTCTGGCTGCGGCGGATCCTCGACCATTTCTCGAAGGCGGTATGGCTGAACCCGGTGCCGCAGCCGCATTGGGGCTATACGCAATCGATCAGCCTCATCCGCCAGACCTTCGGTGAGCGCATGTATCCGCTCAATCTCGAAGGCATCGACCACGCCATGCGCGAACTGGTACGGTAGTATCGTCCCGCGATCCGGAACCGGTTTGCCGGAATGACGGCGCCCGGTTAAGAAGCCTCATGACCCAGACCTACAGCCACAGCCCCAAGCCCTTCAGCGGACCGATCTCCTTCACCCTCAAGGGCAGCACGCTCACGGTGGACTCGGGCCGCAAGGTGCATGAGGTCCAGCTCGGCGCGGTGGACACCGTGCGCATGACCTTCGAGCCCGGACGGCTGGCCCAACGGTCCTTCCGCACGAAGGTGATCATGAAGGACGGCAAGTCCTTCACCTTCAACTCCCTCGACTGGAAGAGCCTCGTGGAAGCCCAGGAGATGACGAAGGAATACCGCGCTTTCGTGAAGGCCCTGTGCGAGGCCATCATCCGGGCTAATCCGGAGGCCCGGTTCGTGGCCGGAAAGCCCATGGGCCTGTGGCTGCCGACATCAGGTTTGGCCATCGCATCTCTCCTGGCCATGGCCTACCTGGTCTGGCAGGCATTCCAGATGGGAGCGACCTCGGTCGCGCTGTTGGGAATTCTTCTCGCGATCGTGGGCTACTGGCAGATCGAGCCGATGATCCGCCTCAACAAGCCCCGCCCCTTCCGGTCGGAAGCGCTGCCGGAAGAGCTGTTGCCGAAGGCGTCCTAAGAGCTTGGCACATAATTTCTCGCCGTCATGCCCACACTTGTTGCGGGCATCCACGTCTTTGCGCCCATTAAAACGTGGATGGCCGGGACTGATCCCCGGATCAAGTCCGGGGACGGCCATGACGACTGATCATCAGGCCCGCACCACCAGCACCGAACACCGGGCGTGACGCACGATGGTGGAGGCGTTGGAGCCGAGCAGGTAGGTCGCCATGGTGGGCCGGTGTGAGCCAACCACGATGAGGTCGGCGCCTGTCTTCTCGGCCTCGTCGAGGATCTCAGCATAGACCGAGCCGAGACGAACGGCCGCCGAAACGCGTTCGGCCGGCAGCGCGACGCCGGCCGCCACCTCGGCAAGCCTGGCCTCAGCCTCGCCCTGCTGCTCCTCGTCGAAGGCCGGAGGCATGAACTCCATGTAGGTGACCGGCACGATGGCCCGCACATAGATGAGGCGTAAGGCTCCGCCGGAGTTTCGGGCAAGTTCGACTGCCCTGTCGATGGCAGGCTTGGCCGCCTCGACCTCGCCGAGATCGACGGGAACGAGAATCGTCTTGAACATGGGTCTGCCTCCGGGTCAGCCTTGCCGGGTGGGAGTGTGGACGACGAGACCGTCGAGCTCCGGCCGCACCCTGATCTGGCACGAAAGCCGCGAGTTGGGACGCACATCGAAGGCGAAGTCGAGCATGTCCTCCTCCATCGGCTGCGGCTGGCCCGTGGCGGCTTCCCATTCCTCAGCCACATAGACATGGCATGTGGCGCAGGAGCAGGCCCCGCCGCACTCGGCTTCAATGCCGGGAATGCCATTGCGGATAGCGGTTTCCATGACGGTTGCGCCCTCCTCCGCCTCGACGGTGCGGGAGGTGCCTTCGGCATCGATGAACGTGATCTGGATCATTGCGGACCTCTGCTTGCTGGCGCATACTTACGACAAGCTGCACCGGAAGACGAGAGACAGGCCCGACGCATGCCGTCTTTTTGCCGCATTGTGCCCCGTAGTGCAGGTTACTAAGCCGTTAACGACGTTCATAAGTGACAGGGGACAATCGGTTTCCTTGTTTCAGTTCGGCCGCTAGAGTTGCTTGGTAAATGACAGATTACCGTGCGGAAGTCCCCCCAAGGGTCGTCCGTAGCGGCTGAGGCCATGCATTCACCTTGCTTTTCGTGAAAAGAGTGCGGCTTCAGAATCATCAGTTGCGTCACGAGGGCGGATCATGGCGACCGAGAACAAGAAGATGAAGGACCCGGCTGAAGCAGCCTTATCAGCTGTGGAGCAGGCACTGAACCTTGACGAGACTTTCGTGATCCACACCCCGTCGCGGCCGGGTGACAAGCCTTTCGGCGACGAGCCCAAGCTGCCCGACATCGACGATCACGACTTCACCAAGGGTCCTTTCGGGCTTGGCTCGGATTCCCTCTCCGCTCACGCCGACGATCACGATCCTCGGCTCGACGGCATGGCCCGCTCCGGTTTCGTCGCCCCCGACCGGAATGCCGTGGCCAACGACGACCGCCAGAATGTCGGCGTGATGCTGCAGGCCCTGCAGGTTCGCCCTTCCCGCCGGGCCTACTGGATGGCCGCGCTTCTTTCCCTGCTCTGGCTCGGCGGTATCGGCGCCCTCGTCTATACCCAGGGCATCACCACGCCTGAGCAGTTGCTCGCCACGTTCTCCACGTCCCAGCTGGCTCTCGGCACCGTGGGTCTCGTCGGGCCGATCTTCCTGTTCTTCATCGCTGCCATGCTCACCGTCCGCTCGCAGGAGATGAAGCTAGTGGCCCGCGCGGTCGGCGAAGTGGCCGCGCGCCTTGCCCAGCCCGAGAACTTCTCCACCGATGCGGTCCTCTCCGTCTCGCAGGCCGTGCGCCGTGAAGTGGCGGCCGTGGGCGACGGCGTCGAGCGGGCGCTCGCCCGCGCCGGCGAACTCGAGACCCTCGTGCGCAGCGAAATCTCGACCCTCGAGCGCGCCTATTCCGACAACGAAATCCGCATCCGCTCACTCATCGATGAATTGGTGGCACAGCGCGAAGCCATCGTGTCGAACGCGGAGCGCGTGCGCGGCTCGATCACCGGCGTGCACCAGAACCTGATTCAGGATCTCGACGGCGCCAGCGAGCGCGTCGTGTCCGCCGTGAGCGGCGCGGGCGACAAGGTCACCGCCTCGCTCGAGAAGCAGGGCGACCACATCACCCAGGCCCTCGGCCGGGCCGGCGAGCGCGTCGTCGAGGAGATGGCAAGCCGCGGCGTAGAGCTGGTCGATCGTCTCGCAGGCTCCAGCGACGAGATCAAGAACGGCATCTCGGAGGTGGGCGTCACCATCACGACCGCCCTCGAAAGCAAGGCCCAGGACATCACCGGCGCCTTCGAGCGCACCGGCGACCTCCTGACCCGCCATCTGCAGGAAGGCGCGAGCCAGGTCACCCGCACCCTGGCCGAGACCGGCCGCGGCGTGATTGACGCCCTCGCCCAGCAGGGCAACGACGTGCGCGAGGCCTTCGAGCAGACGGCCCGCACCCTTGAGGACAGCTTCGCCCAGCGCGGAGCCGAGATCACCGAGAAGCTCGCCGCCACCGGCGGGGTGATCGCCGACGACATCTCCGCCCGCACCGCCGAGATGCGCGACCAGATCGCGGCCGCCGGAACTTCCGTGAGCGAGGAGATCGTGACCCGCGGCACGCAGATGCGCGAGCAGCTCTCCGAGACCGGTGCCTCTCTGGTTCAGGCCCTTACCGTCAGCAGCGGCACCGTGCGCGAGGAGTTCGCCCTCACGGCCTCTTCCCTCATCGAAGAGCTTGCCAGCCGCGGTGGCTCCCTGCGCGAGCAGCTCGCCAGCACGGGCACCGGCGTCGTCGAGGAGATCGTGCTGCGCGGCAACGAGTTCCGCGAGAGCCTGGCAACCACGGCGGGCGACGTCACCCGTGAGATCAGTCAGCGCGGCAGCGAGGTGCGCGAGCACCTGGAGAGCGCCGTGCGCCTCGCAGACGAGTCCATCGGCACCCGTGTCGAGGATCTCGCCAGCCGGCTTGAGACCGCCAGCCTGCGCGTCAGCGAATCCGTCACCGTCCAGGGCCAGGCCCTCGAGACCAGCCTCACCCAGGCCGGCGAGCGCCTGTCGACCCTCATGGGAACCCAGGTCGAGGAATTCCGCTCCGCCTTTGAGACCCGCGGCCAGGAATTCTCGGACACCCTGTCCCTGCATACCGAGGACGCGCAGACCCGCCTCGCCAGCACGGCCAAGGACATTGTTCTCGCCATCGCCAGCCAGGGCTCGCGCGTCAACGAGGCCCTCAACCGCACGGCCGAGACCCTGTCCACGACGGTCGACACCCGCACCCGCGAGATGGAAGAGACGCTTGTGGCCCGCCTCACGGCCCTGGAGGACGTCACCACCCGCGGCAGCGACGTGGCCGAGCGCATCTCCCGCGATGTGGGCAGCATGACGGAGACCATCACCAGCCGCCTCGAAGAGATGGACCGCCTGATCACCGTGCAGGGCCGCACCGTGGCCGAGTCCTTCACCGAGCGTGCCCGCGAGGCGACCACCGCCATCGAGACGCAGCTTTCGGCCCTCGAGGAGCATGCCACCCGCCGCACCACCGAGATCACGGCCAACTTCGACACCATCGTCGAGCGGGTCGACAGCGTGCTCGGCGCCCGCTCCACGGCCCTCAACGAGGCCCTCGTGGTGCGCACCGGCGAGATGGCCCGCGTCATGGCCGAAGGCGGCCGCGACGTGGCCACGGCCCTCCAGGCCCGCGTGGACGAGATCAGCCAGGCGATCACCGCCAAGACCAACGCCATCGCCGATACCCTGTCTTCCAAGGCCGAGCAGATCGGCCTCTCCCTCGACAGCCGGATTTCCTCGATCAACGAGGTTCTGGGCAGCCGTGCCGACGAGATCGCCGAAACCCTCGGCGCCCGTGCCTTCGAGATCAACCAGACCCTGGGCAGCCGCGCGGAAGAGATCGCCGCAACGCTGGGCAGCCGCACCGAGGAACTCGCTGCCGCTCTCAACCAGAGCGTCGCGATGCTCGAGGACGGCGTCGTCAACCGCCTGACCGGCGTCGCGGAGACCATCGACGAGCGCGGACAGGCCGTTCTCGGCTCGCTCACCGGCCGCATCGGCGAGATCCGCTCCATCTTCGACACCCAGGGTGCCTCGCTCGTTGAAAGCCTGGGCAGCCGTGGCGAGGTCATCGGTCGCGAGGTCGCGGCCATCAGCGACACGACCCTGCGCAGCTTCGAGGAGCGCAGCAACGCCGTCATCGAGAGCCTGCAGGACCGAAGCCAAACCCTTCTCTCGTCGCTCCAGGAGCGCACGATGGAGCTCACCGCCTCCTACCTGCAGTCGACGGAGGCCGTGCGCGCTTCCATCAACGAGGGAACCGAGCAGACGGTGGAGGCCCTCACCGGCGCCAACGAGCGCCTGCGGGGCGAGCTCACCGACGTGCTCGGCCGCCTGACCGACGCCAACCGCATGCTCCAGCAGGTGGCGGCTTCCGCCAGCAGCAATCTCGGGGCTGTCGAGGATGGGCTGGCCGGACGCGTCCAGCACATCGAAACGCTCCTGTCGGAGATCGCCACCCAGACCGGCCGCGCCTCCGACCAGGTGGCCGAGCAGGTCGACGAACTGCGCAACGTGTCGTCCGGCGCCATCCAGCAGGCCCTGGAGCTGGCCCGCAGCCTCGAGGAGCGCGGACAGGCGCTCACCAGCACGACCACCGAGCAGATGCGCACCCTCACCGAGGCGGCCGCTGCCCTGGAGCGCGTGGAAGCGCGCATGAACGAGGCGCTCACCAGCCGCCAGCAGGCCCTGGACGAGCTCCTGACCCGGATCGGCGAACGTTCGCAGGATCTTGAGTCCGTCACCCGCTCCTTCACCACCCTTCTCGAGGGTTCCCTTGAGAACGCCGAGGCCAAGGCGCGCCAGATCGGCTCGGTCCTGTCCTCGGCTGCCGATACGACGACCGCCGCCATCGGCGAGCAGTTCGAGCGCATCCGCGCCACCACCGGCCAGGAGAGCGAGCGGACCGCAGAAGCCCTGCGCGCCAGCTACGAGCAGGCAACGGCCGAGATGGCCGAGGCTCTGGGCAACGCCACCGCGAAGTTCCGTGATGCCATGAGCGAGCTGCGCGGCATGACGGGCCACATCCAGCGCGAGTTGGAGGCCACCCGCGCCGAACTCCGCCGCGGCGTCGTCGAGCTGCCGCAGGAGACCCAGGAGACGACCGCCAATATGCGCCGCGTCGTGGCCGACCAGATCAAGGCCCTGAACGAACTCTCGGCTCTCGTTTCCCGCTCGAACCGCTTGGTCGACGCGGCTCCGGCCGCCCAGCCGCGCAAGGCTGCCGTCAACGAGACCCCGGTCGCCGCCACCATGGCGGCGGTCGCCGCCGCGGTCGAGCAGCGGATTGCCCAGACCCCGGCTCCTGCTCCGGCTCCCGCCCCTGCTCCGGCACCGGTGGCGCGTCAGGCCGAGCCGAAGCCTGCGCCCGCTCCGGCGCCTGCGCCCGTGCGCCAGGTTCCACCGGCGGCCGAGCGTCCGGCTCCCCGTCGTCAGGAGGCCCCCGCCCCTGAGGCCGGTGTCCGTGGCGGCTGGCTGTCGGACCTCCTGAACCGTGCTTCCCGCGAGGAGACGGTGGAACCGGCCCGCAGCCCTGCAGGCCGTCCCGACCGCGCCCGCACCAACAGCCTCGAGTCGCTCGACTCGATCTCGGTCGACATCGCCCGCATGATCGACCATGACGCGGCCGTTGAGCTGTGGGACCGCTACCGTCGCGGCGAGAGCAACGTGTTCACCCGCCGGCTCTACACCCTGCAGGGTCAGCAGACCTTCGAGGAGATCCGCCGCAAGTACGGCCGTGACGATGAGTTCCGGCAGACGGTGGACCGCTACGTGGAAGAGTTCGAGCGCCTGCTCGCCGAGGTCTCCCGCGACGACCGCGATTCCATGCTGACGAAGACCTACCTCACGTCGGAGACCGGCAAGGTCTACACCATGCTGGCCCATGCGAGCGGCCGGTTCGACTGAGCGGGTCTCGCTCATAGCGGAAAACGAAAACGCGGCCTCCGGGCCGCGTTTTTTGTTGGCGGTGCTGCCTAACCCACGCTGTCATTCCCGGCCGGAGCGCAGCGGAGGGGAAGGGAATCCATAGGGCTGGGGGTTAACATGGATCCCCTTCCCTCGCCTGCGGCTTGGCCTGAGAATGACACGCACTCCGTCATGGCCGGGCTTGTCCCCGCCATCCCGATGCAGTGAGGCTCAGCGCTTCACGCAACCGGGATCACTGGCACAAGGCCGGTGATAACGAACGTCATGGTTGATATTGAGCTGAATGGCTCTTTAAGCCGGCGCCCGGTCTTCACCCGCGGCAGCGGTGCCTGGGTCCTCGCGGCGCGGCAGCTGGCTGCCGCTGACCCAGCGGACGATGTCGAGCATGACCACAGACAGCGCCTCGTCGAGGGCGCGGGCCGCGTTCGGGGCATCGACGGCGCTAGTTGGGACGCTGGTGCGGAAGATCCGGCCGTTGACGATGCGCCCATCGCGGTCGCTGACGATCTTCACGGAAATCTCGGCAACCGCCTGGTTGTCCGGGGTCGCGATCTCGAAGCGCCGCAGCTCGGACACGAGCTGGACATCCGCCACCGCTCCGCTGCTCGGGCGCGAGACGCCGCGCAACTGGGAGGCGTTCTCGAAGGTATTGATCAGGCGGGTCTGAACCAGGCGGGGCAGGTTGTCGGCCCACTGCCCTCCCCCGATGAAGGACACGGAGCCGCTGGCATCCTTCACCAAGATCTGCTGGGTCGAGAGCTGCTGCAGGGCCGCGGGCTCGTTCACCAGAACCTGAACGCCGGAAGCCCCCCGGATCCGGGCGGATGGCGCCGAGAGATCGAAGGTTGCGGGGGTAGACCCCGAGGAGCAGGCACCCGTCAGGGCAGCCAGCACCGCCACCGGGGCAAGACGCCGGAGCAGGCAGGCTCGATCAGTCGGGGAGGTTACCACGGAGGATCCACGCATACTGGTTACTTAACGGCGTCCATTGTACTCGGGGAGGTTCGAACGGCCACCGAAAAGAAACTGCTGTGGATTACGTTCGATGCTGCGCACCGCGCGGCTGATATCGCCCAGGGTCCGGCGCCCCTCGACGGCCAGCGCCTCGTACTCCCGCAGGCCCGAATCCGTGAAGCGGCCCACACCGGACAGCACGCCTTGAATGCCCTCGGTCCGGGTGTTGAGATCGTTGGCAAGCTCCCGCACGGAGACGGCGGCAGCGCGGATCTCGTCGAAGGCGCCCTTGCCGGCCTCGCCGGAGGCGGAGCCCAGGAACTTTTCGGCCCCTGCCAGGACGCCATCGATGCGATCGGCCGACTTGTTCAGCTTCTCGGTGATCGAGCGCGCCTCCTGAATGGCCTTGTCCACGTCAGGGCTGCGGCGGCTCAGGGTCTGGGTGAAGGTGTCGATGTTGTCGACCGTGCGTCCGACCTTGGCCGGGTCGACAGCCTGGGCAAGTTCGGCGATCTCGCTGACAGCCCTGTCCAGCTTGGGCGCTGTGACATTGAGAGACGCAATCAAGGTCGCGGCATCCCGGAGAGCATTGTTGATCGTCTCGCGGTTCTCCCCGAGAGCCCTGGTGAAGTTGTCCGTATTCTCGACGATCCGGGAGACCCTCTGCCCGTCGATGGATCTTGCGACCTCCTCGACCTTGTCGACGGTGCGGCCGACCTTGGCCGGGTCGATGGCCTTCGCGATGTTCGAAATGTCCCCCACGGCGCTGTCGAGCTTAGGCGCAGTCTCGCTGAGGCGAGCGACGAGACTGTCGGCGTTGCGCAGGGTGTTCTCAACCGCCTGCCGGCTTTCGCCCAGAGCCTGGGTAAAGCCTTCCATGTTCTCGACGATGCGCGTCACGCGCTGCGGGTCGACCGCGCGCACCACCTCGTCCACGTTGGTGGCGAGCGTCTCGAGCTTCTCGGCCAGGGGGCCGACCTTCTCGGCCGCCTGCCCCACCTGGGCTAGGAAGCGGTCGATGCCCTCGGCGTTCTCGCCCAGAGCCTGCGAGAACCGCTCCACGTTCTGGATCGTCCGGCTGATGGAGCCTTCATTGTCGGTGACCACGCGGCCCACCCGTTCCAGCACGTCGTCAGCCCGGCGTGCGATGTTGCGGGCGCTCTCGATGAGGTCCTGGAAGTCGGAGCGGTCGGCGAAGATCGTCGGCATGGGCTGGCCCGGGCCAGCGACCAGCGGGGGCGCTCCCGCCTCGCCGCCGGTGAGGCCCACATTCGCAACGCCGGTTAGGCCCTGGTATTCCAGGCGGGCGCGGGTGTCGGCCCTGATGGGCGTGCTGCTGTTGACTGACGCGATGGCCACCACCCGGCGCGGATCCTCCGGCAGAAGCTCGAGCGTTGTGACATCGCCGACCCGCAAGCCGTTGAAGGACACGCTCGAGCCCTGGGAAAGACCTGAGACCGAGCCGGAAAACACGATGCGGATCGTCTGCCGCGCCTGACCGCGCTCGCCACCGGAAAACCAGTAGACGAAACCGAAGGCGGCCGCGATCACCGCCAGGGTGAAGAGACCGATCAAGGCGTAGTTTGCACGCGTTTCCATCGTTACCCTTACGCGCCGCCGGCCATGACCGCGCGTGCCCGTTTCCCATGAAAATAAGAGCGAAGCCACGGATGGTCCGAGGCGAGCATCGCCTCAATAGGACCTTCCGCAAGAATTTTCCCCTCGCCCAGAGCCGCTATCCGATCGCAGACCGAGTAAAGGCTGTCCAGGTCATGGGTTACCATGAATACGGTCAGGCCTAAAGTCCGCTGTAACGTCGCAATCAGGTCGTCGAACTCGCCGGCTCCGATGGGGTCGAGGCCGGAGGTCGGCTCGTCGAGGAAGACGATTTCAGGATCGAGAGCCAGCGCCCGGGCCAGGGCCGCACGCTTGATCATGCCGCCCGACAGCTCGGAGGGCAGCTTGTCGGCGGCATCCGGGTTCAGCCCCACCATCTCGATCTTGAGCATGGCGAGCTCGTCCATCAGCCGGTCCGACAGGCGCAGATATTCACGCATCGGCACTTGGATGTTCTGCTTCACGGTCAGAGCCGAGAAGAGCGCGCCCTGCTGGAACAGCACGCCCCAATGGCGCTCCAGTTGCCGGCGCTCATCGGGCGACAACTCGTCGAGGTTCTGGCCCAGCACCTCGATGGTGCCAGCCCGCTTGCGCACGAGACCGAGAATGGCACGGGTCAGGACCGACTTTCCCTGGCCTGAGCCTCCGACGAAACCCAGGATCTCGCCGCGATAGACATCGAGATCGAGCCCCTTGAGAATTGTTCTTTCCCCGAAGCCGACCTCCACGCCGCGGGCGCGGATGATCACCTCACGGTTCTTTGTCGGGTCGGGATGGCGGCGCTCGAGCATCATCTCAGTAATTGATCGCTGCAAAGAACATGGCGAAGAGGCCATCGAGCACGATGACCATGAAAATGGCCTTCACCACCGAGGAAGTCACGTGGCGGCCGAGGGACTCGGCGGAGCCAGCGACTGCCATGCCTTCCAGGGTCGCGATGATCCCGATGACCACTGCCATGAAGGGCGCCTTGATGAGGCCGACCAGGAAGGTGTTCAGGCTCACGGCAGCCCTGAGCCGGTCGAGGAAGATGTCGGGGCTGATGCCGCCATAGACCCAGGTCGTGAGCCCGCCACCGACTAGGGCTGCGATGGATGCGATGAAGGTCAGAAGCGGCAAGCCGATGATCAGCGCCAGGATGCGCGGGACGATCAGGACCTCGATGGGGTCGAGGCCCATGACCCGCAGGGCATCGATTTCCTCGCGCATCTTCATGGACCCGATCTCGGCCGTGAACGCCGAGCCGGAGCGGCCCGCGACCATGATGGAGGTCAAGAGCACGCCTAGTTCGCGCAGGACCAGGATGCCGATGAGGTCGATGACGAAGGGCGTCGCGCCGAACTTGATCAGCTGGAAGATGCCCTGCTGGGACACGATGCAGCCGACCAGGAACGAGATCAGCACGATGATGGGCACGCCGCGATAGGCGATCTGCTCCAGCTGGTTGATCACCGCAACACCCCGGAAGCGGCGCGGATGGATGACCACGCGCACCATCGCGGCAACGAGTTCGCCCAGGAAGCCGACGCCGCCGACCAGATCCTTGCCGGCCCCGGCCACGCTCTGGCCGACATCGACAAGGAAATCGACCGAGCGGGCATGACGGGGCTTCGGCTTGCCCTCGAAGTCGCGGTAGGCTGCCTCCTCCAGGAGGATTTTCTGCTCGGGCGACGCGTTCGCGAAATTCGCCTGTCCCTTGACCGACAGCTCATGGCGAGTTCGGTCGAGGGTCCAGGCGCCGAGGGTGTCGAGACGCTCGACGCCGCTGAGATCGAACAGCACGGGGAAGCTGCTGGCCTCCGCCTCGATCTCGCCGACGAGGGCCTCCACGCGCTGGGCATGCGGCGCCGTCCAGGGACCGGACAGACGCACAATCGTCTGCCCGCCTGCGCGGTCGATCGTCATATCCGGCCCTTGAGCCAGGGTGCCCTGCGCCACGATTGTCCCTTCGGCATTGATTCCGCTTGGTGATAGCGTGTCATTGCGCCACAAGTCGAGACGAACTTCATCACGAGAAGCCAAGAGAATGCGTCAGCTCACCGTTTCCATCGACCGATTCCCTATCGCCGGGAAGTTCACGATCGCCCGAGGCTCCCGCACCGAGGCTGTGGTGGTCACCTCCACGATCACGGAAGGCGGAGCCGTCGGGCACGGGGAATGCGTGCCCTACCCGCGCTACGGTGAGACGGTCGAGGGCGTGGCGGCGGCCATCGAGGCCATCCGCCCCCAGATCGAGGCAGGCCTCACCCGCGAAGCCCTCCAGACCCTGATACCGGCCGGCGCGGCGCGGAACGCGGTCGACTGCGCCTTCTGGGATCTCGACGCCAAGCGGTCCGGCATCCGCGCCCATGTGACCGCAGGCCTCACCCGCTGGCCGCCGGTGACCACCGCCTACACGATCAGCCTCGACACCCCCGAGGGCATGGCCGATGCCGCCGCAAAGGCGTCTGAGCGGCCGATCCTTAAGGTGAAGTTCGGGGCTCCCGACGACGACATGGAGCGGATCAAAGCCGTGCGCCGGGCAGCCCCCCAGGCGACGCTGATCGCAGACGCCAACGAGGGCTGGACCGAAGCCAATATCGAGCAGCACCTCGCCGCCTGCGCCGAGGCCGGCTATGCCCTGGTGGAGCAGCCGCTCCCCGCCAAGGAAGATGGTTATTTAAGCCGGATCTCACGTCCCGTGCCGATCCTGGCCGACGAGAGCGTGCATGACCGGGCGAGCCTCGACCGGCTGGTGGGGCTGTACGACCTCGTCAACATCAAGCTCGACAAGACGGGGGGCCTCACGGAGGCCCTGGCGCTGGCCGATGCGGCGGAGGCCAGGGGCTTCTCCATCATGATCGGCTGCATGGTCGGCACGTCGCTCGCCATGGCACCTGCCATGGTGCTGGCGCCCCGCTCCCGCTTCGTCGACCTCGACGGCCCGCTCCTGCTGGCCAAGGACCGGGAGCCCGGCCTGCGCTACGAGGGCAGCATCGTCTATCCGCCGGAGCCCGCCCTCTGGGGCTGATTCCTCTGGAGGCGAACGACGGCCAGCATCAGCAGGGCCCCGATAGCTCCCAGCGGGGCCATCGCGGCAAACACGCCCGCCCCCACTTCGCTGTAGATCAGGCCGCTCACCATGGTGGAGGCGGCGGTCGTCAGGGCCGCGAGAGACCCATAGATGCCCTGCGCCCGTCCCCTCGCCTGCATGGGGGCGAGCGCCGTCAGCGCCGCCATGGTGCCGATATGGGTAGCGGCGAACGACAGGGCGTGCATGGCCTGCAGCACGAACATGACTTCCACGCCGGGCTGGAGCGACATGATCGTGAAGCGGATTGCCGCCGCGGCCGAGCCGATCAGGATGAGCCCGACGCCGGATCCACGCCCGACCGCCCTGCCGAGAAGAATGAAGACCAGGATCTCGGTGATCACGCCGGCGGCCCAGAAATAACCGATGACCTCGTCCGAAAAGCCGATGGAGCGCCAGTAGATGCTGGCGAAGGCATTGAGCGCGCCGTGGCTGCCTTGGGCCGCAGCCCCCGCGATCAGCACGATCCACAGGATGAGCGACAGCTTCGGAGGGGCTTGGTCCTTCCTGGGCTCATCCTCGGTTGAAGGTTGTGGGACATCGTGCGGCACCACCATGAGGGTGGCGACGATGCCCAAGATCGGAATGAGCGTCAGGGCGACGATCACGGCATCCGCCCCGAACGCCCCCACCAGATAACCGCCGATGATGTTGGTGATGAAGAAGGCCACGGAGCCGGCACCGCGGATCCGGCCGTAGTTGAGGCCTTGATGCTTCTGGACCGCATTGGTGGAGACGAGGTCGTTGCCCGGAATGATGCAGGACTGCGCAACGGCCACGAGGGCCACCAGGGCGATGATGGCAATGTTGCTGTCGCTGAGCAGGAACAGGGGAAAGCCGATGAGCTGCCCCAGATGGCTTGCCAGAAGAAGCCGCTTCGCCCCGAAGGCGCGATCCGCGAGGCTCATGAGCGGCGCGGTCGCCAGGATGCGCACGACGATGGGAATGGCGACCACGAACCCGATCAGCGTCGGCGACAGGTTCTTGCTCTGCAGCCAGAGCGGGAAGAACGGCAGATACATCCCGTGGCTGGTGAAGCTGGCGGCCTGAAGGGCGCCCAGCCGAAGTTCGAGAGCAGTGAGCGGACGCATCGCGGACAGGGTCTTCCGAGGCCAAAATGGCTTAAATCAACAAGAATACGGTGCAAGACACCCTCTCTAAAGCGTTAGAGGGGTTGAGCGTGCAGCCGCTTTGGACCCATCTGAGGGATAAGTGGAATCAAACCCTGGCGCAGATGGATCCCGGCACCATGCCCGATGAAGAGACAGACGTCACGCTCGGTGACCTGGATTTCGATACTATCGAAGCCGCCGTCATGGAAACCGCGCGCGGCCGCTGGTTCCTGAAGGAATATGCCAGGCGCAACCGCCACGCGGACACCCAGGCCGTGCTGGAGGCCCTGGACCGCCTGAAGGACAGGCCGCTTGACGCCGGCACCGTCGCTCCCCTCAAAGCCTCCCTGGAAGAGATGGCCGCCACCATCCGGCGGACTATGGAGGAGGTGCGATCCTTCCCGGCAAGCGAGACGGCCGACCTGTCGGAGGCGGAGCTTCAGCAGGCTGCCGAACAGCGCATCCGGCAGATGATCCGGACACTTCTCTATCTCGAAACCCGGATCCAGCAGATGATCGACGTCAACAAGGTCGAGATCGAGCGCACCGACGTCTCGCTGGAAGCCGGCCCTTTCGACGGTGAGAAGGCCCGGGACCTCCATCCTCACCCTGCCTTCCTGATGTAGAGACGGCTGCTACCCTGCGTGGGCGGTCTCGATGTTGGAGAAGAACTGCCGGGCGCTATCCTGCCAGGTGAAGGTCTCTCCATAGGCCCGGCAGCGCTCGTGAGGGATGTCGAGAGCCTCGAGGGCAGCCTCCCGCAGATCCTCCTTGAGAACTCCGCATCCGGAGGAGCCGATCACATCCATGGGTCCTGTCACCGGGAAAGCCGCGATGGGCAGTCCCGAGGCGAGCGCCTCAAGCAGGACGATGCCAAAGGTATCGGTGAGGCTCGGGAACAGGAACACATCCGCAGAGGCATAGACCCGCGCGAGATCCTCACCCGTGAGCGGGCCGAGGAAGCGAGCCGCAGGGTATTTCACCTCCAGCTCAAGCCGCGAAGGACCATCGCCGACGACGACCTTGGTGCCGGGAAGATCCAGCCTCAGGAAAGCCTCCAGGTTCTTCTCCACGGCGACGCGGCCGACATAGAGGAAGACGGGCGCCGCGGCGTCCAGCACCCGCTCGTTGCGCGGCCGGAACAGGGTCGTGTCGACGCCGCGGGTCCAGCGCATGATGTTCCTGAAGCCTCGCCCGGTCAGCTCCCGTTCGAGGGAGGGCGTGCTCACCATCATGGCGCGGGCGCTCTGATGAAAGCGCAGAAGCGCCCGATAGGACCATGATTCAGGGATCGGCGTGCGGGCCGCAACATATTCGGGAAAGCGCGTGTGATAGCTGGTGGTGAAAGCCCGCCCTTGCCGCGAGCAGGCGACGCGCATGGCCAACCCGATCGGCCCCTCGGTCGCGATGTGGACGTGGGTGGGCTTCACCTCGTCGAGGTGGCGAGCAATGCTCCCCGGCGTTGCCAGAGAGAGGCGAATTTCCGGATAGGTCGGCATGGGAAAGGAGCGGAAGCGCTCCGGCGTGAGGAAGACGACCTCGGCACCAAAGCGCGGCGCCTCCTCAGCCATATGCTCCAGCGAACGCACCACGCCGTTGATCTGGGGCCGCCATGCATCGGTGGCGATCAGCACGCGCATCAGGCTGCCCGCTCGCTGAGCTTGGGAGCATCGGCGCTCTGTTCCGCGGCCTTTTCCAGCTGCACGTCCGTCCACCGGACGAGCTGGAAGGAGCCGTCATAATGCTCGACCACAGCGGTGCAGGATTCGACCCAGTCACCCGTGTTCACATAAGCCACCCCGAACTGATCGTGCATGACGGCATGGTGGATGTGGCCGCAGATCACCCCGTCAGCCTCATGGCGCGCGGCCTCGGCGGCGAGCAATTCCTCAAACCGGCTGATGTAATTGACCGCGTTCTTGACCCTCAGCTTGGCCCAGGACGAGAGGGACCAATAGGTCAGCCCGAGCCGGCGCCGGACCATGTTGAGATGCGTGTTGACGAAGAGAGCGACCGTATAGGCACCGTCTCCGAGGAGCGCCAGCCAGCGGGCATGCCGAACCACGAGATCGAACTGGTCCCCGTGGATCACGAGGTAGCGCTTGCCGTCGGCGGCCTCGTGCAGGGCGTAATCGGCCAGCTCGATGCCTCCGAGATTGACCCCGAGATAGTCGCGCAGGAACTCGTCATGGTTGCCGGGAAGATAGATGAGGCGGGCTCCTTTCCGCACCTTGCGCAGGAGCTTCTGCACCACGTCGTTATGCGCCTGCGGCCAGTACCAGCCCGATTTCAGCTTCCATCCGTCGACGATGTCGCCGACGAGATAGATGTTGTCGGCATCGTAGGCCTTGAGGAAGTCGAGCAAAGCGCCTGCCTGGCACCCCCGGGTGCCGAGGTGAAGGTCCGACAGGAACAGCGTTCGCACGCGTATGGGCTTCACATCCTGAGCCATGGGCCTCCCCGACGAGCTTGCGGATTCCAGACAACCGGATTCGCATCTCGTCCCCATGACGGTTTGCCTGCAGATTTGTGACGGCGCGGGAATGCAATTCCAAGATGGCGTAAGTTGCCCTAAAGCATCGGCACCAAAAGTGGATTTGCACTTTTGGTGCCGATGCGGATTAGACGGAGACCATAGATGAGCGTGCCTGACATCATAGGGCTGGCCGGAGTCGTGGCCTATTTATCGGCCTATGGCCTGTTGCAGCTGGGAATTCTGAAGGCGGAGGATCTGCGCTACGCACTCCTTAATGCAATCGGGGCGCTCCTGATCCTCTATTCGCTGATCTTCGATTTCAATCTGGCGTCCTTCGTGACGCAAGCCGCGTGGCTGGTTCTTACGCCTCTAGGCTACATACGCTCGCGCATGAAAGGCCGGACTGTCTGAGGCGGAACCGAGCCCATGCACCTGGCGCAGGGGCTTTCGACCCGGATGAGGCTTCACGCAGCCGCCTGAACGTGGTTGTCTGCCTCCCCTCGCCAGCGACCCACCCGTGACGATGCGCCTCCTGTGAAACCTCTCCTAGGGATATCCCTCAAAGTCCTGTCCGCTCTCGTCTTCACGATGATGTCGGCGACGCTCAAGACGATGATGGTCCGCTACCCCGTGGGAGAGGTCGTGTTCTTCCGCTCGGCCTTTGCGCTGCTGCCGCTGCTGGTGTGGCTCAAATGGCAGGGGGATCTCGTCAATGCGGTGAGAACGAAGAATGTGGTCGGGCATTTCAAGCGCGGCCTGATCGGCACGAGCGGCATGTATCTCGGCTTTGCGGCCCTGTCCTACCTGCCGCTCCACGATGCCATCGCCATCGGCTATGCATCGCCGCTCATCGTCGTGATCCTGGCGGCGCTTCTCCTCAACGAGAAGGTTCGGGCCTATCGCTGGACGGCCGTGGCCGTCGGGTTCGTGGGCGTTCTGATCATGCTCTCGCCCTATCTGAAGCTCGACACCTTCAGCGGGGGCTTGAGCGCCGGCCCGACCCTGGGCGCTCTCTGCGCTTTTGCCGGCGCCTTCTGTTCCGCAGGTGCCATGATCCAGGTGCGGCGCCTGACGGCCACCGAGAAGACCGGCGCCATCGTGTTCTACTTCTTCATCCTGGCCTCGGTCCTTTCCCTCTGCACCATCGTGTTCGGCTGGCGCATGCCCGATGCCCAGGACTGGGCCCTCTTCGTCGTTGCCGGGATCCTGGGCGGGATCGGGCAGATCCTGCTCACCCAGAGCTATCGTTTCGCCGACACGTCGGTCATCGCTCCCTTCGAGTACACCACCATGATCTGGGCGCTTCTGTTCGGCTGGTTCGTGTTCGGGGATCTGCCCACCGCGACCGTGCTCACCGGTGCCACCATCGTGGCGGCAACCGGCCTGTTCATCGTCTGGCGAGAGCACCAGCTCGGTTTGCTGCGCACCAAGGAATTCCAGGCTGCGCCCCAGCGGCCGGGGGTCTGAAAAGCCCTGACGAGGAAAAGAAAGACCGCAGCCCCGGCGGCGCTTGACCCGCCCTGCCGATTACCCCACAACCGTTTTGAGGAACGAGCGTACGGTTTTTCAGAACAGAGGCAGCGATGGGCGTCGAGGGCAAAGAACGGAACCGGGAGCTGGAAACAGGCGCGCAGGTTCTGTCCGGCAACATGGGCAAGACGATCCAGCGCCTGCGCAAGGCCTACAACCTGTCCCTGTCGGAGCTTGCCGAGCAGTCCGGGGTCGCGAAGTCCATCATCAGCCAGATCGAGCGCAACGAGACCAACCCGACGCTGGCCACCATCTGGCGGCTGAGCCAGGCTCTCGACGTCTCCATCGAGCGGGTTCTCGCCTCCGGGGACGAAGAGCCCTTCATCGAGAAGTCGTCCAAGGCCGACACGCCGATCCTGGTATCGGAGGACGGCAAGATGCGGCTCGCCATCATCGGCTGGCTCAAGACCATCGAGTGGCTGCAATGGTACGACGTGCAGTCGGAGCCCGGCGGCGTGCTCGACTCCGACAGCCACCAGCGCGGCTCGGTGGAATGCCTGTCGGTTCTCGATGGCGAGTTCGAGGTCGAGGTGGGCGGCGTCGTCCAGCAGGCGAAGGCTGGAGAGAGCCTGCGCTACCGCTGCGACCGCCCCCACTCCGTGCGCTGCATCGGCGACAAGCCCGGACGCGCCACCATGGTCTGCATCCTCAAGGCCGCCGTGATGGATTGAGGCCTGCCCTCGATCCCCCGATCCTCCACGCCCTCATTCAGGTCCCTTGAAGCCCTGCCTCGGCGGCAGGGACAGAAGGTACTCCGCCATGGCCTGCCGGTCCGCATCGGGCAATTGGGCTGTGTTGGCTACAACAGCTCCCATGGGCCCGCCGACCGTGTCGAACAGCGGCGTCTCGCCGGTCTTCAAGAGCGTCGCCAGTTCCTCGGGGGACCAGCCGCCGATGCCGGTCTGGTGCGGCGTGATGTTGGGAACGATGCCCCTGCCCTCCGGATCGGGACCGCCGGCGAAGCGGCGCTCATCGATGATGGCGCCGGCACCATTGCGCTCGCTGTGGCACTCGGCGCAGTGCCCCGGCCCGTTCACCAGATAGGCTCCCCGGTTGAGGCTCGCCGACTTCGACGCGTCCGGGGTGAAGACCTGTCCATCGAGGAAAGCGAGCTTCCAGAGGCCCACGCCGCGGCGGATGTTGAAGGGGAACGGCAGTTCGTGATCCCGTACCCGACCCTCGACAGCGGGCAGCGTCTGCATGAAGGCGAAGAGGTCAGAGAGGTCCCCAGCGCTCATGCGCTGATAGGACGTATAGGGAAAGGCCGGATAGTAATGGCGCCCATCCGGAGACACGCCCTCGCGCATGGCGCGGATGAAATCGGCTGTCGTCCAGGAGCCGATGCCGTCCTGCTTGTGGGATGAGATGTTCGGGACGTGAAAGGTGCCGAACGGGGACTTCAGGGCATAGCCGCCCCCGAGGCGCAGCTTGTCGTCGTTGTTGGGCACCGCATGGCAGGAGGTGCAGCCTCCGGCGAAGAACAGGACACGGCCGTTCTCGACGTTCGAGGCCCGGTTGGCATCGGGAGCGGGCGCCTCGGCGCGGATAAGGCGATAGGCCGAGGGCGATGTCAGGGCCACAAAGCCGATCACGCCAAAGATGACCAGGGCAACGAGCCCGATGAGCGCCTTACGCATCGCCTGTTCTCCAAATGAAATAGGCGGCCCAAGGGCCGCCTATCGATGAGTATCGTCCGATCAGGAGGTCTTCTTGCGGAACTCGTTGTGGCATGTGCCGCAGTTCTGGAGCACCTTCGGCATCTCGGTCTTGAACGAGGCCTCGTCCTTGATGGTGGCCATCGCCGTCTGGGCATCCTGGCTCGCCTTCGTCCCATAAGACTCGAACTTGGCCTTGTTCTCCCAGATGGAGGGCAATGCCTCAGTCTTCTCCGCGTTCTTCGAGCTTTCCGGGAAGAGGGTCACGAATTTCTTAGGATTCTCGGCAAGAACCTTCAGGCTGGCCTGAACCTTCGCGAGGTCGAAAGCCTCCTGCCCGCGCATCATGGCGCCGATGGGCCGGGTCTGCGCGCCCATCTCCTTCATTAGAGCCTGACGCTGTGCAACGACATCGCTTTGAGAGATGGCTGCGGTTGCGCCGAGGGCCAGAAGGCCGGCAACGAAAAGTGTACGCTTCATTTATATGTTTCCCTCGTGGGCACGACGGACGGTTTTCCTACGAACCGTCCTCGGCGGGGCAACATTAGCGCACAACTCCACAAGCTTGAGCACTCTACTTTAGAACACATCTATGTGATCGTTCGGGTTATGGGACCCTACTCCACCGGTTCGCCCGAAGCCGCCCAGTCCTTGAACCCGCCTTTATAATGCTCGCGGAGGTCGCGACCGGCTGCCTGAGCGAATTCGATGGCCCGGACGGACCGGACGCCTGCCGCGCAGGAAAAGACGATTCGCTTGCCCTCGGGCAGCGTTGTGGGATCGAACACCGACAGCGGATGGGAGATGGATCCTGGAATATGGCCTGCGGCGAATTCATGCGGCTCGCGAACATCGACCAGCAGAAGGGAGCCTTCGCGCAGCCCCTGCTTGATGGCCTCACGGTCGAGATCAATGACTTGCTTCGCTTCGCTCATGAAAACTCCTCCCTGCTGTGTCTGCCACATATCGGCATCGCAGGGAGGAGCGCAATCGGAGCCCTTACGAAAGCGGCGGAATCCGCAGCACCCAGCCCGGCTGGATCATGTCGGGATCCTTGACCGGCGGCGAATTGGCTTTGACGATCTCGGTGTGCTTCGCGCCCTTGCCTTTGCCGTAGTGCTTCTCGGCGATCTCCCAGAGAGTATCTCCCTTCTGGACCGTGTACATGGTTGACTGGGCCGACGGCTGCTGGACCTGAAGATCGGAGGTATCGACCTCAGCGACCCCATAGGTGTTGCCGAGAGACAGGATGATCTTCTCGGCTTCCTCCTGATTCATGGCCTGGCCCGACAGCTTGACCTTGTCGCCTTCGACCTGGATTCCGAGCTTGCTGGCATCGAACCCGTGACCCTGGACCTCCTGCTGCAGCATCTCCGGCGAGGCGGCAGCGGCGCTTCCTCCGAAGATCTTGGCGCCGGCCTCCTTGATGAACTTGAACAGACCCACATCGTCCTCCTGTGTCATGCTCAGCATGCAATAGCCAAGCCGAGACGAAGACGCGCGGGACTCCGAACGGTTCCGCTTTAGGCGAGACTCGAAAACACATCCGCCAGGGAGGGCAGCCGGTCTTTGAGCCGCAGGAGCGCGATCAGCTCGATCTGGACGATGGCCGTGGCGAATTCCTGCTCCGGATCGTGCTCGAGCCGCTCCTCGAAGGCCGCGAGGATCTCATCCTTCGAGCGCCCCTTGACCGCCATGATGAACGGGAATCCGAATTTTTCCTTGTAGAGATCGTTGAGGGCGAGAAACCGGTCGCGCTCCTCCTCCGCCAGGCTGGTCAGACCCGCGGAAGACTGCTCGTTGCGGGAATCGGCCGTGAGGTCGGCGAGCTTGAGCCGCCCGGCGAGATCCGGATGGGCATTGATCAGCACCAGCTTCTGTCCGTGGCTGGCCCCCGAGAGCACATGCACCAAGGCGGCATGGAGGCCCTCGGCCGTATCCTGCCCGGTGGTGAGACCAGCGTCGAAAGCGCGCTCCGCGATCCAGGGCGAATGCTCGAAGGTGTCGCCGAAGGCCTCCACGAAGAGCGCACGGCTCATGGTGCTGGGCTTCAGGCCCGCCGGGCGGTGCTGCCGGAGCCAATGGCGTGCGATGTCGATGCGCTTGGCCACCCAGACACCCTCATGGGAAGCCACGTAGTCCAGGAAGCGCGCGAGCGCGGCGGCCCGTCCCGGGCGGCCGGCGAGGCGGCAATGGAGGCCCACCGACAGCATCTTCGGCGCGGTCTCGCCCTCGGCATAGAGCGTGTCGAACGAGTCCTTCAGATAGGCAAAGAACTGGTCGCCCGCATTGAAGCCCTGCGGGGTGGCAAAGCGCATGTCGTTGGCATCGAGGGTGTAGGGCACGATGAGCTGCTGCCGGTCGCCGTGCTGCTCCCAATAGGGCAGCTCGTCGGCGTAGGAATCCGCGCTGTAGAGGAAGCCGCCCTCCTCCGCCACGAGACGGTTGGTATGCTCCGAGGTGCGGCCCGTGTACCAGCCGAGCGGCCGCTCGCCCGTGACCTCAGTGTGGATGCGGATCGCCTCCTTCATATGCGCCCGCTCCTCCTCCGAGGAGAAATCCCGGTAGTCGATCCACTTGAGCCCGTGGCTTGCGATCTCCCAGCCGGCTTCCTTCATGGCCGCAACCGCGTCCGGATTGCGCATGAGGGCCGTGGCGACGCCATAGACAGTGACCGGCATGCTGCGTTCGGTGAACATCCGCCACAGGCGCCAAAAGCCGACACGGGAGCCGTATTCGTAAATGGACTCCATGCTCATGTGCCGCTGGCCGGGCCAGGCCTGGGCGCCGACGATCTCCGACAGGAAGGCTTCCGATGCCCGATCGCCGTGAAGGATGTTGTTCTCGCCGCCCTCCTCGTAGTTGACGACGAACTGCACGCAGATCTGGGCCCCGTTCGGCCAGCGCGGATGCGGCGGATTGCGGCCATAGCCGACGAGGTCGCGGGGATAGGAGGCAGGCATGGTCAGCTTCCTCGATAGGTGGAATAGCTCCAGGGAGATACGAGGAGCGGAACGTGGTAATGCCCGTCGGGATCGGCGATGGTGAAGCGGATCGGCACGATGTCCAGGAACGGCGGATCGGCCATGGCCGTGCCGAGCGCCTTAAAATAGGCCCCGATCTCGAAGACGAGCTCGTAGGTTCCGATGCGGAAGGCTTCGCCGATCATCAGCGGCGCATCCGTGCGCCCGTCCGCATTGGTGACGGTGCGCAGGACGGAGCGGCGCCCCTCGCCTTCGATGGCAAACAGTTCGATGACGACGCCGCGGGCGGGCTTGCCGTTGACGGTATCCAGAACGTGGGTGGATAGGCGACCCATGAAACCTCGCGGATGGGAGAAAGGGCAGATCGAGCCCGGAATTCTTTCGGACCCGCGCGTTCCGCGTCAAGCCGCATCCCTCGATCCTGTTGCGAACGGCAGAGTTTGCGTGAAACGGTTCCTGTTGAAAAAGCTTAAGCCACGGCCTATCGCAAACCCGACCGCCGCCCTAGGCTAAGCATCCGTTCAATTTCTCAGTGACTGCATGATCGACCCGCAAATCTCCGAATGGATCAGCCAGATCATCCGCTGGGTCCATGTGATCACGGCCATCGCCTGGATCGGCTCCTCTTTCTACTTCATCCATCTCGACCTCAGCCTGAAGAAGCGGGAGGGTCTGCCTGAAGGCGTCGGCGGCGAGGCCTGGCAGGTCCATGGCGGCGGGTTCTACAACATGCGCAAATATCTCGTTGCGCCGCCCGAACTGCCCAAGGAGCTGACCTGGTTCAAGTGGGAGAGCTATTCCACCTGGATCAGCGGGTTCTTCCTCATCGTCTGGGTTTATTATCTGCAGGCCGACCTCTACACCATCGACCCGGCGGTTCGAAGTCTCGAGACCTGGCAGGCAGCCGCCATCGGCATCGGCGGCATTGCCCTGAGCTGGCTCGTCTACGAGGGTCTGTGCCGCTCACCGCTGGGCCGGAACGGTCTCCTGCTCGGCGCCGTGCTCTTCGCCTACATCCTGGTGGCAGCCTACGCCTTCACCCAGGTGTTCAACGGCCGCGCCGCCTTCCTGCATACGGGCGCGATGATCGCCACCTGGATGTCGGCGAGCGTGTACTTCGTGATCATTCCGAACCAGAAGAAGGTGGTGGCGGCCCTCCTGGCCGGGCAGACGCCTGACCCGAAACTCGGCAAGGAAGCGAAGCTCCGGTCGACCCACAACAACTACCTGACGCTGCCCGTCATCTTCCTGATGCTGTCGAACCACTACCCGCTGGCGTGGTCGTCCGCCTATTCGGTCGGCATCGTCGGGCTGATCGTGATCGCAGGCGCGGTGATCCGGCACTTCTTCAATTCGCAGCATGCGGGCAAGGGTTCGCCCTGGTGGACCTGGGCCCTGGCTGCGCTCTGCATCTGGGCAGCGATCTGGCTCTCGATCATCGGCAAGCCCGGCAACGCCAACATGGCCCAGGCGCCCTCGACTACGACGCCTGAGGCGGTGACGGCCTCTTTCGACGAGGCGGTGCTCGCGATCCAGTCGCGCTGCTCCATGTGCCACGCGGCGGAGCCGGTCTGGGAAGGTATCACCATTGCGCCCAAAGGAGTTCGCCTCGACACCCCGGAGGAGATCCAACGCCACCGGGAGATGATCCGGGTCCAGAGCGTGCTCACTCATGCCATGCCGCCCAACAACATCACCGAAATGACCCTCGACGAGCGCAGGGCGGTGGCGACCTGGCTGGCGGCACGGGATGTTGCCACCCGCTGATTTTATGCTAACGCAACGTTAACCTCATCGAGTGGAGCAACCACGTGACCGAGCTCAGTCTTGAAGCCGCCCAAACCATCGCAGCCACTGCCCTCAAGACTGCACGGGAAAAGTCCTTCAAGCCTCTCGCGGTGGTGGTCTATGACGCCCGCGGCGCGCTCAAGGTCCTCCTCTCGGAGGACGGCACCAGCATCAAGCGGGCCGAGATCGCCATGGGCAAGGCCTACGGCGCCCTGGCGCTGGGCGTCGGCTCGCGCGCCCTGCACAAGATGGCAACCGACCGTCCCTACTTCATCGCTTCGGCCACCCACGCGGTCGGCGGGCAACTCGTCCCGGTTCCGGGCGGGGTGCTGATCAAGGACGGGCAAGGCCGCGTCCTGGGGTCCGTCGGCGTCTCCGGCGACACGTCGGACAACGACGAGATTGCCGCAGCGGCCGGCATTGAGGCGGTCGGAATGGTCTTCGACACCGGCGCCTGAGCTGTCTCCACAGGCTCAACCCTTTGTTATCCCAGGATTTCCTTAATTTTATGGATAGTACTGGACATAAACAGTTGATTGATCAACAAATAGGACAAGGTTACTGCCTTACCGGCTCTGACCGAAACATTCAAAAACCCTGAGATAATCAGAAAGGGAACGCGTCCAATGTCATCATGGTTGAAACGTACCGCTCTGGCGGCTGCCGCAACGGTGGCCTTTTCGAGCTTCGCGGTCGCACAAGTCGTCTACCACCGCGGCAACGACGGCGAGCCGGAGACGCTCGATGCCCACAAGACCTCCACGGTGGGCGAGTCCCATGTCCTGCGTGACCTCTATGAAGGTCTTGTGATCAAGAACAACAAGGGCGAAGTGGTGCCCGGCGTTGCCGAGAAGTGGGAGATGGCCGACGACGGCAAGACCTACCGCTTCACGCTGCGCGCTAATGCCAAGTGGTCCAACGGCGACCCGCTAAAGGCATCGGACTTCGTGTTCGCCTACCGCCGGATCATGAACCCGGAAACCGGCGCCAAGTACGCGAACATCCTCTACCCGATCCTGAACGCCGAAAAGGTGAACAAGGGTCAGGCCAAGCCTGAAGAGCTCGGCGTGAAGGCGGTCGACGACCGTACGCTCGAGATCCGCCTCGAGCAGCCCACACCCTACTTCATCGAGCAGCTGACCCACCAGACGGGCCTGCCCATCCACCAAGCTTCCGTCGAGAAGTTTGGCAAGGATTACGTGAAGCCGGGCAACCTGGTGTCCAACGGCGCCTATACGCTGGCCGAGTTCGTGCCGAACTCACACATCAAGGTCGTGAAGAACCCGAACTTCCATGATGCTGCGAACGTCAAGATCGACCAGGTGATGTTCTACCCGATCTCCGACCTCGCTGCGGCTGTCCGCCGCTTCCAGGCCGGCGAGCTTCACTCCACCCCGGATATTCCGGCCGACCAAGTGAAGGCTCTCAAGGAGCGGTTCAAGAACCAGGTCGTGATCGGCCCATATCTCGGCGTGTATGCCCTGCCGGTGAACTCGTCGAAGCCGCCGTTCGATGACGTACGCGTCCGCAAGGCCCTCTCCATGGCGATCGACCGCGAGTTCATCGCGGAGCAGATCTGGGGCGGCACCATGCTGCCGGCCTACTCCTTCGTGCCCCCGGGCATCGGCAACTACGGCAAGCCGGCCCAGGCTGAGTACGCCACCATGTCGCCGATCGACCGTGAAGACAAGGCGAAGGCACTGCTGAAGGAGGCCGGCTACGGCCCCGGCGGCAAGCCGCTGAAGGTCGAGATCCGCTACAACACCACGGACAACAACCGGAACACGGTTGTGGCGATCGCCGACCAGTGGAAGGCGCTCGGTGTCGAGACCTCCTTCATCAACACCGATTCCAAGACGCACTTCGCGCACCTGCGTGACGGCGGCGACTTCGACGTTGCCCGCTATGGCTGGATCGGCGACTACTCGGATCCGCAGAACTTCCTGTTCCTGCTCGAGAGCGACAACAAGGGCTTCAATTACGGCAAGTGGAAGAACGCCCAGTATGACGATCTCATGAAGAGCAAGGCCGCCAAGGAAGGCGATCTCAAGAAGCGCGCCGAATACCTGCTGCAGGCCGAGCAGATCTTCATGAAGGAAGAGCCGTGGATCCCGCTGCTCCACTACAGCACGAAGAACTTGGTCTCGGACAAGCTCATCGGCTTCAACCAGAACATTTCTGGCGTGTACCCGAGCCGCTTCCTCTCCCTGAAGCAGTAAGCATCCTCGATCCTGCCGGGCGGTCTCACGGCCGCCCGGCTCACAAACAACACGTCGGCCGCCAAGGCTGCCTCCCTCGCTGAGGGGTTGTTATCGAGCGGAGTCGATACCGTGATCCCCTTCGTTTTCCGCCGTCTTCTCTCGGCGATTCCTACCCTTTTCATCATCATTACAATTTCGTTCTTTCTGATCCGGCTCGCGCCGGGCGGCCCCTTTGACCTGGAGCGCCCGCTCGAGGCCAAGGTCATGGAGAACCTGCAGAAGATCTACGGTCTCGACCGACCTCTCTTCGAGCAGTACCTGCGCTATCTTGCGGCCGTCGTGCAGGGCGATTTCGGCCCCTCCTTCATCATGCGTGATTTCAGCGTCGCCGAGCTCTTCGCCAATGGCCTTCCCGTCTCGATGCGGATCGGTGGACTTGCGCTCGGTTTCGCCATCATTGTGGGTGGCACCCTCGGCTCCATCGCGGCGTTTCGCCAGAACAGCATGATTGACTACATGGTGAGCGGCCTCGGCACCTTTGGTCTGACGATCCCCACCTTCGTGATCGCCCCGGTGCTGCAGATCGTGTTCGGCCTCGCCTTGGCCCTGCTGCCCGTTGCGGGCTGGGCGGGCGGTGCTCCCCGCAACCTGATCCTGCCGGTCATCACCCTCGCGCTGCCGCAGATCGCCATCATCGCGCGCATGACCCGTGCGGCCATGATCGAGAACCTGCGCTCGAACCACATTCGCACGCTGCGTTCGCTCGGTCTGCCCCGTTGGGTCATCGTGCGGCACGCCCTGCGTGGCGCTGCCCTGCCGGTGGTGTCCTATCTTGGACCGGCCGCCGCTGCCCTGCTTACAGGCTCGGTCGTGGTGGAGACCATTTTCGCCCTGCCGGGCGTCGGCCGCTACTTCGTCGAGGCAGCACTCAACCGCGACTATACCCTCGTTATGGGCACTGTTGTTGTAGTTGCGGTGTTTGTGCTGATTTTCAATCTGATCGTCGACATCCTCTACGCGGTGATCGACCCCCGCGTCCGTTACGACTGAGGCACCGCCATGGCTGAAGGCGCCGTCATTTCCGATATTCCTGTCACCGGTCCCGTTACCGGTCGTTCACTCTGGGCCGATGCGCGGGCCCGCCTCCTGCGCAACAAGGCCTCCGTGGCCAGCATGATCATCCTGACACTGATCGCGCTCGCGTGTATTTTTGGGCCGTTCTTCACCGGTCATCCCTTCGACCGGGTCTATCCCGACTACGTGCGCGCGCCGGCGAGCCTGACCGCCTATCCCAAGGCGGAACAGATCATCCCACAGGCCGAGCGCATCGGTTCGCGTGTCAGAGCGAGACCTGAAAACATCGAGATCACAGCCGACGCAGTGCGCATGGCTCTCGTCAGCACCAGCACGCGGCCCGTCGACGAGCGGCTGCTGGCCTATTTCGAGCGCTCGGATCTCTTCGGCACCGCGCAGGTGGTGGAGCGGCAGGACGAGGGACGCCGACTCATAGTCGATGTTCCCATCGATAAGCAGTATTTCTTCTTCGGCACCGAAGCCAATGGACGCGATCTCCTCACCCGCACCATGAAGGCCGGGCAAGTCTCGCTAGCGATCGGACTGCTGGCGACCCTCGTGGCAATCGTGATCGGCGTCATCTATGGGGCCACATCCGGCTACCTCGGAGGGCGCACCGACCTTGTGATGATGCGCATCGTCGACGTTCTTTACTCGCTGCCGTTCATCTTTTTCGTCATCATGCTGGTTGTGTTCTTCGGCCGCAACTTCGTGCTGGTGTTCCTAGCGGTGGGCGCCGTCGAGTGGCTCGACATGGCCCGCATCGTCCGTGGGCAGACGCTTTCGATCAAGCGGCAGGAGTACGTCCAAGCCGCCGAGGCGCTCGGCGTTGAAACAAAAGGCATCATCCGCCGGCACGTGATCCCCAACACCCTCGGGCCCGTGGTGGTCTACATGACCTTGATGGTGCCCCGCGTGATCCTGCTCGAAAGCTTCCTTTCCTTCCTCGGGCTCGGTGTCCAGGAGCCCTATACCAGCCTTGGCGTACTGATCTCGGAGGGCGCCAAGAGCATTCAGGACTCGACCTGGATGCTGATCTATCCCGCATTGACGCTCGTCGCGATCCTGTTCTGCCTGAACTTCATCGGCGATGGTCTGCGCGATGCTCTCGACCCGAAGGATCGCTGACATGGCTGAACCTGTTCTTTCCGTCCGCAACCTCAATGTTCGCTTCCGCACCGGCGACGGCATTCTTCATGCGGTGAAGGGCATCGATCTCGACATCAGCGCGGGCGAGACCGTCGCCATCGTGGGCGAATCCGGCTCGGGCAAGAGCCAGACCATGATGTCGGTCATGGGCCTGCTCGCCTCGAACGGCTGGGCTGAGGGCTCAGTCAAGTACCGTGGCGAGGAGCTGGTGGGTCTTTCTCCTGGTAGGCTCAATCACTACCGCGGCTCCAAGCTGACGATGATCTTCCAGGAGCCGATGACGTCGCTTGATCCGCTCTACCGGATCGGCGATCAGCTAAGCCTCCCGCTCACCACCCATGGCGGCATGAGCAAGGCCGATGCGCGCAAGCGCGCCATCGAGCTGCTGGAGCTCGTCCGCATTCCGGATCCTGCCCGGCGCATCGACGCCTATCCGCATGAGATGTCCGGCGGTCAGCGTCAGCGCGTGATGATCGCCATGGCGCTCGCCAACAATCCGGACGTGCTCATCGCCGACGAGCCGACAACAGCCCTTGACGTGACGGTGCAGGCCCGCATCCTGGAACTCCTGGCGGATCTGCAGAAGCGGCTCGGAATGTCCATCGTGTTCATCACGCACGACCTCGGGGTCGTCCGCCGCTTCGCAGACCGCACCTATGTGATGAAGCGTGGCGAGGTGGTCGAGAGCGGCCGCACAGCCGACATCTTTGCGGCCCCGAAGCATCCTTACACCCAGATGCTCATCGATGCAGAACCGACCGGGCGCAAGGAACCTGTCGCGGCCAACGCTCCGATGATCCTGGACGCGCAGAACATCTCGGTTCAGTTCACCCTGGAGAAGAGCTTCTTCGGCAAGTCGACCCATCTGCTTCGTGCCGTCGACGACGTGAGCCTCAGAGTTCGCGCCGGGGAGACGGTGGGCGTCGTGGGCGAATCCGGCTCCGGCAAGTCGACGCTGGGCCGGGCCATCCTGCGCCTACAGCCGTCCTCCGGCCTCGTCCGTTTCGAGGACCGCAATCTCACGCCTCTCGACCGCCGTGGCATGCAGCCCCTGAGACGGCACCTGCAGCTCGTATTCCAGGATCCCTTCGGCTCCCTCTCCCCGCGCATGACGGCGGGTGAGATCGTGACCGAGGGCCTCCTCGTCCACGAGCCGAGCATCTCCCGTAAGGAACGTGACCGCCGTGCGGCGCAGGCTTTCGAGGAGGTACAGCTCGATCCGGCATGGCGCAACCGCTTCCCGCACGAGTTCTCCGGCGGCCAGCGCCAGCGTATCGCCATCGCCCGCGCCATAATCCTGCACCCGAAGCTCGTGGTTCTCGACGAGCCCACATCGGCCCTCGACCGCTCGGTGCAGAAGGAAATCGTCGACCTTCTGCGCAACCTGCAGAAGGCGCATGGTCTCGCCTATGTCTTCATCAGCCACGACCTCGCGGTCGTGCGCGCCCTCTCGGACGAGATCATGGTGATGAAGAGCGGCAAGGTGGTGGAGCGCGGCACGGCCGAGGAAATCTTCGACCGGCCAAGCGAAGAGTACACCCGCGACCTGATTGCGGCCGCCTTCCTCACCAAAGGCGACACGGCTGAAACGGCAGTCCAGCCCCTGGCCTCCTGACGGTTGGAACCGGAAAGCATGGCGGGGATTTGACTCTGCGCCATGGCAAAGCTCGCAGCCTATCGCGCCAAGCGCGACTTCACCAAAACCTCGGAGCCGGCAGGCAAGGCCTCCCGGCGCCCCGGTGCCTCCTTCGTCGTACAGAAGCACGATGCATCCCGCCTTCATTACGATTTCCGGCTCGAACTCGATGGAGTGCTGAAAAGCTGGGCAGTGGCCAAGGGACCCAGCCTTGTCAAAGGCGAGAAGCGTCTGGCGGTCGAGGTCGAGGACCATCCGCTCGAATATGGGGACTTCGAAGGTACCATCCCCGACGGCCAGTATGGCGGCGGCACCGTCCTTTTGTGGGATAGGGGAACCTGGGAGCCGGAAGGCGATCCTCATGAGGCTTACGAGAAAGGCCGTCTGACTTTACGTCTTAAGGGCGAGAAGCTGAAAGGCACGTGGCATCTCGTCCGCATGGCGAAGCGCCCGCGCGAGCGCCAGCCGTCCTGGCTGCTGATCAAAGCCGATGATGTGCACGCAAGGGCCGAGGACGGCCCGGATATTCTCGACGAGGCGCCGCTCTCGGTGAAGACCGGGCGCACGCTCGAGGAGATCGCGCCCGAACGCTCCGGCAAGGCTCCTGCGAAACGGAAAGCCGCGAAGAGCGCCTCATCGGCAAAAGCCGCAAAGCCTGCAAGGCGAGCCTCAAACGCCAAGGAAGCGAGGGCCGGTGACATCCAGGTGGCCGGCGTGACTTTCACCCATCCGGACCGCGTGCTGTGGGAGGATCAGGGGGTCACGAAGCAGGAGCTGGCGGAATTCTATCTCGACACCGGCGAGTGGCTCCTGCCGCATCTCACCAACCGTCCTCTCACGCTCATCCGCTGCCCGGGAGGCACGCAGAAGAAGTGCTTCGTCCAGCGGCATTCCTGGGCCGGCATGAGCGACTTCATCCATTGCACCACGATTCCGGACAACAGCGGCACGCAGGAGGCCCTGACGGTCACCGACATCCAAGGCGTGATCGCCCTCGTGCAATCGGGCGTCCTCGAGATGCATGTCTGGGGCGCGACGCTTGCCGATCTCGAACGCCCCGACCGCCTCATCTTCGACCTCGACCCGGGCGACGGCGTGGACTGGCCGCGCGTTATCGAGGGCGCTCTTGCGGTGCGCGAGCGTCTGAAAACTCTGGGACTGGAAAGCCACGTCAAGACCACGGGCGGCAAGGGCCTGCATGTGGTCGTGCCCCTGAAGCCGAAGGCGCCCTGGAAGGAGGCGCTTGCCTTCTCGCGCGGGATTGCGGAAGCCATGGCGGCCGACGAGCCGGATCGCTACACCACCACGTCCGTCAAGCAGGAGCGCGAGGGCCGCATCTTCATCGACTACCTGCGCAACAACCGCGAGGCCTCGGCCGTTGCGCCCTACTCCACCCGCTCCCGACCCGGTGCGCCAGTGGCGACACCGGTGACTTGGGAAGAGCTTTCACCCGATCTCAGGCCCAACGGCTTCACCGTCGAGAACCTGGGCAAGCGCCTCTCCTCGCTCAAGCAGGATCCTTGGGCGGATCTCGGAAAGGTCGATCAGGTTCTGCCGGAGCAAAAATCGGCGAAACGCACATCGCGCAGGAAGTAGGCTCTAGCACTACTTTGGCACCTTCATCAGTGGGCCTAGGGTGAAGCGAGCCCGACAGATCGGACATCGCACGTGCATGGCGTGCGCCAGATGATCAAGCAGCCTGCGCCGGATGGCTGGCAGGCTGG
>JAESGY010000109.1_pt1 | contig 71603 bp, 100 predicted proteins | sample 9269841 | NCBI WGS metagenome assembly JAESGY01 (sample SAMN17022865, study PRJNA683097) | algae metagenome | isolation source: Spirirestis rafaelensis WJT71-NPBG6 and co-occurring heterotrophs from... | place: USA: Pinto Wells, Joshua Tree National Park, Colorado Desert, CA | collected 2006-08-15 | reverse complement strand
TCAACCTGCCGGGTGACATTCCCGACCTCCAGAGCCTACACCTGAAGGTGCTGGACAACAGCATCAGCACCATCAGCCAGTGCCGGGTGGGGTTCATCACCCATGAAGACCTGCGCGACCTCTGCGAGCGCCATCCCCGCATCGCAGACGCCTTCTGGCGCGAGACCCTCATCGATGCGTCCATCTTCCGCGAGTGGGTGACGAATGTCGGACAGCGCGAAGGCGCCAGCCGGATGGCCCATGTGCTGTGCGAGTTGCTGGTGCGCCTGCGGGCCGTAGACCTTGTTGAGGACCATGCCTGCGACCTGCCGATCACCCAGGCCGAGTTTGCCGATGCGCTCGGCTTCACCACGGTTCACGTCAACCGGGTGCTTCAGCAGATGCGGGCTGAGGGCCTGATCGAGACCCAGGGAACACGGCTGAAAGTTCCCGATTGGGAGAAGTTGAAGCAGGTGGGCGAGTTCGACCCGACCTACCTTCATCTGGAGAAGGAGCAGGCAGCCGCATGAGCCTCATCCTTCAGCCTGTGCGTGTCGGCAATGGCAGCGATGAAGAGGGTATGCTGGTCTTCGACGAGGAGCAGCGGCTTATGGCAGTGCTGACCCACCTCTCGGACCAGTACGATGGCGTATCCGGGCATTGGTATCTGGAAGCAGGTTTTGGCCTGCTTGAAGAGCTGAGCCAACCGACATACGCCGATCTGGACGCAGCCCAGGAGGGGATCAGGCAGCATCTTGCCACAAGGCGCTAGGCGGCTTTCCCCTCGAACATACCGCTTCTGGTTCCATAAACGACCTTCCGCGAAATTAGAGGTCCCTGTACCCCCGCCGCCGCTTCGCCTGTGCCACCGCTTCAAGCGCCTGGCCGGCCTCGATCTCGCCGGCGAGTTCCTCCACCAGCTCGCGCCCAGTCGTGCTGATCCGACCCCAGGTCCGCACCAGCACGACCCGCCCGAACAGATCCCGCTCGATCATGAGGCTGTAGGACCGCTCCGCTCATCGCCGCTAGCTCACCTCATAGAGAAGGAGAACATGTAGTTCAGGGTAAACACCAAAGCGGACAGGCTCGCCCACAGAGCATACTTGGGAGCTTTGAAGGATTTGGAGAATACAACGACTTCAATCTCGTCCCGCTCCGGCTGGTTGATAACATTCACTTTCAGTTTCATGGCTTGATCCCTCAGGGGCGCTGCTCGTGTAGATTACGTTGATGTTGGGTCCCTTCACGAGGGCACCAAGTTTTCAATGGTATGATGTACCGAAAAGCTACTCCCCATCAGGTTGTAGGACCGCGCCTCTGCTCCGGTTCGATCCGGTACAGCACAAGATGGTGTTGGACGGGTGAGCGGGCGGCAAGCATCAAGCCTCCTGTTCGCTTCCATCCCTCTCCTTCTCTAGTCGCTTTCGCGCGGCCGCTATCATCAAGGGCCAATGGTTGTCGACGTCTTGGTCGATGCGCTTTTGTCTCTGTGCATCGGCGAGGCTTGGATACCAGCCTGAGGCGAGGATTGTCTGACGCAGGAGCGCCTTTGCCAGGGCTATAACCTCATCGTCTGGGATCTCGGCCATGCTCGGGCTTTAGGGCGCCGCCTGGTACACGCGGCGGGCTCTGTCGCGCAGTTCGTCCAGCTCGTCCTGCAGGGAGTTGATCTGCCCCTCGATCTCCTCGAAGGACACACACTCCGGGGTGATGAACAGGCGACCGTCCTCGCCTCTGGCATAGCGCAGGAGGGCAATCTTGACGCCGGCTGGGTTGTCGGGAGTGCCGGGCCTGATGTCCAGCTCGAAGGCTCCAAAGACGTGCATGGAGGCGCCTCCCTTTGCCCTGATTAGCTTATGGAGCGCAGCCGCGGTTGAACCCGCTGGGATGGAGCAGAGAACAGGAAGAGCCGTCAGAGACCGGCCAACATGCTATCAACGGCAGCTTTGACAGTAGGAAACGCAGTAATGACTTGGAACAGGTAGAAGCCATTAAATCGCACCCCCACATGTGCTGCCGCTTTGTGGAAGCCCAGCGGGCAAGCATCCAGAGGACGGAGCGGCTGTTCAAAGATCCAGCGGTCAGTCCTGATGAAGTCGGGGACAGGACGGTCCTCCGGAACGGCACAGACGATATCAGGGAGGTCTTTGTTCCTGAAGAGGTTGTACGCATAATCGGATGGCTCTGCTTGCCGTTGAGCCTTCTGCTGAATGGGCGCCATAATGTCCCTCCTGAGGCCGGCATTATTGTAACTTCTTGACTGGCCGTGCCTTAGGCAATCTTACCCCATGGGCGGGAAGCCTTGCATCACCCCTTTGGGGTATTTGGGTCGGACAGGATCCCAGCTGCGGGCGAAGCCTCACTCCGCCCGCGTCAGCGAAGGCGGGGTGTGGTGAAGGGGTGCATCATTCGTAGTTCTTCCTCCAAGCCTCTTCATAAGAAGCGAGACCGATTTGGACGAGCAGCATTCGCCCAAGTAGCGTTAGGCTTCTCGATCCAGCTTTGAGCATACCTGTTTTGGGGTCGAAATTGGGATTTTGCCCCTTCATAGGGAGGCGGAATTCTGATTTTAGCAGACCAAGACGTAGCAATTCGGCGCGAGCGAGTTCATGAAGTGCGTCGGCTTCTACATCTTCCTGGCGTGATCCTGCATGAGTCCCAATTGGCTCAAGAAGAGCCTTGTGCTGTTCACGAAAGCCAGCGTCGTGATAGTTCCTCTCAATATAGCTAACCAATACAATAATTTGGCCATCATCGACTTCAGAGAGAAGCCTCAGCAGCCGTTTCGCTTGAAGGATATCCCTCTCGTCTCCTGATAGACCATTGGCTACAATCGAGGCGATATAAGCCTTGCGTTCGTCCGAAACTGCTCGAAGCGATTGAACGGCTCCTTCCTCGAACAGGTCAATGCGTTCAGGGTCCCGCAAGTTTTCGCCTAACGAGTCCACATTCTCCTTTTCGAGCCGCTCTCCAAGGAACCTCAAGTAAGCCTCAATCCGATCCAGGCGCTGGTTCGGAATGATGAGGCCCATGACCTCACCAAGCATCGAGCCAACGATGGGGATCGATCCAAAGGCTCCCTTGGCAACGGCTGAAGCTGCGTCTTGCCAAGTCGCACCTAGTGCGGGAAGCTTTACATCATCATCGTTCATAAGGCTTCTCCGGGTTAAGGGATGGTTTACCCCTGCTCAAGGTGTCAGGGTTACGCTCTGCCCTCCATGCCTGCATCCGTGCTTAGTGGATCATCCTGCGGTGGTCTGAGCGCAGCAAAGCGTTCCTGGATTGCTCGGTTAGCCTCGTCCTGCCACATCGTAGCACTCTTAGGTCCATGTTGCCTCTCGATGTAGTCAATCGCCCGCAGGAAGACGTTGCGAATATCTTGCAAGCGCATCTCGCTGGCCTCACCTTCAATCTCGTCCTGCGCAGCCTTCGCGACCAGTGAGCCAAACTCCCTCGCGTCCCTGGCGAGTTGCTCCTCGTTGGGGCTCGCTTCGTCAGCGCTCATGTGCTTCGACCTCGACCGTTTCGATGTGGGTCGTCTTGGCATACGTCTTCCTGAATTCCACCGTGAGAGTCTGTTGCAGTTCCGATGTCAGGGGCGTCGGGTTGGCTTTGCTCCACTCTCGTTGATGCCGCTGAACGAAGCGTTTGCGTTTGTTCTTAACCTCCTTGGGGAGATGCACGGCCAAGGACTCAAAGCTCCGTCGCAACTGAGCCTCTGTTCTCTTTCTGTAAGGGAGGGCGGCTTCCGCAGCTTCTGCTGCGGCTATGTCGTCTGGTGTTGGGTCTGGATAGCGAACCTGCGCTTTATCCTCAATCTGGCTGAAGGCTCTTTCCTGTGCGGCATGGTACTCCTTCATGCCAGGTGTGTGTTCGAGGAAATATGCCTCACGGGCCCTATCCCAGTCGGCCTGCCTGATGCTGGCCAGAGGTGACGGTTTGGCTGGATTGCTCAGCATGGAGATAAGGTCCTTCATTAGCCCATCTGGCCCGTGTCACGGATTTCGGGATTGCCAAGCCATTGCCGGGCCTCCTCCAGGCTGCCGAACGTATGCTCTGCCTCAGTGAAGGGTGCAGGTCTTTTCCAGGACGGATCGTCAGCCAGAAGTTCTGCCGTCCACCTGGTGTTGTCACTAGGGCCGCTCCGAACCAAGCTGGCGATAACTACTCCGTCCAGCAGCACGTCATAGCTGCCGGGAGCCAGCCGAGAGAGGGTGTAGGTCATGCTTATGCCTCGCTGCGCTCTCGCGTTCTGACACCTGCCCCTCCCCCGTTCTCGGGGATGAATTGCAGCCCGGCTTTCTCGAAAGCTTCCACAACAGCCTTGTTGTTCATGGTGGACATGCGGGCTCCCGGTTCCTTCGCCTCGAAGGCTTGGAGCGTTGGTTCCGGTACCCCTGACGCCTCAAACAGGTCTTGTTGACGCCACCCAAGAAGGGCGCGGGCCGCTCGGCATAGGCGCGGGGTAAGACGGATGGGCTTGGGGTCCATAGTAGGTCTTTCACGAGAGTGAGCACTTTCAGCACCCTAAAAGAAGTCCCGAAAAAAGCAATGGTTCAGCCGTAGGGCTATTGACAATCCCCAGAGTCGCACACATCCTATGTCTAAGGCATAGGACTAGGGGAGAAACGTAGAATGTCCCTCCACCGCAAAATTGATTGGACCGCCGCGATGCGCGACATGCGCGCTGACCGTGCCAAGCCGGTGCCCGGCTTCCTCGCCTCCCGCTCTCTCGAACTCGCCCGCCTGGATCGTCTCGCCAAAGAGGCCGCTGCCGTTCCCTTCGTGTCGGATGGCTCGTTCAACCGCTCCACCATCATGACGGCTGCCGTCGCCCGGGCTCGCCTGATGCGTGCCAAGGGCGACAAGGCTCTCTGGTCACAGCTCATGGGCTTGGCCCTCAAGTTCGCCTGGATCTGCGCCAAGCAACAGCGGGCTATGGGAGCACACTGATGGCACTCGGATCGAACACCACGACCTTGGAGGCCCGCCCCTTGGCTGCCGTGCTGGCAGAGCCGGCGCCGGAGTTCATCACCTTCCTGTTCTGCGCTCGCCAGTCTCGCCTTCTGGCTCGGGCCTGCCCTGCCGAGGCGGAGCATTACAAGAGCTGCTGTCGCTACTGGCTGACGATGGCGCACAGGGCCCAAGGCCCGCCCCTGCCCTAACCGGCCTCCCGTTCCCATTACCCTGCTTTTCAACCTGAGCCACGGAGAACACCGTCATGGCATACGCTACCCCTTTGTCCCGCCGTTCCCTTCTCGCAATCTCGGCCGCTGCCGCTGCTGGCACGGCAACCGGGGCCGCCGCGTCCCTCGCGCCCGTGAACCCGGATGCTGAATTGCTCCGGCTGGAACGGGAGCATGACGCCCTCTACACGCGCATCGACAAGCACAACCGACGGCTTGTTGAGCTTGATGAAGCTGGCTTCGAAGCCGACCACGACGCCTGCTGCGATGTGGAGTTCGCTATGCAGGACATTCCAGCGCAGACATGGGCGGGGGTTATCGCCAAGGCCAGAATTGCCGTGGAGTACGCCGAGCGTCACGAGCATCGCGTTCTGGACGATATGATCCCTTCGCTGATCGAAGACATTCTTCGGATCTCCAACGTCACCGGCAAGCGGTACCTGCCGCCCTCTGAAAGGCAGGGGGCTTAGACCATGACCCCTGCCCAATACCGGCGCTGGCGCTTTTATGCGGAGAGCCTGATTGAGCAGGCCATCAGCATCCTCGATGCGCTGGATGGGGATGCTGACCTGGAGGACGGCGGGGATGGGGAACCATCCCTCGCCTCACCTGCCGGCGGTGAGAACCAGATCATCTGGTGTGCCGGTGCTGACGATGATCGAGAGTATTCACAGGGGGTCGCTGCCTGAAAGACTGACCCGCCTTGCTGGTAATGGATTGTTAACCACCCGGTTGGTACGAAGCTGGCACAGATGTTGTTCCTACATTCTGGCAACTTCCAAGCGCCCCAGCTCTCTGAGGGCGCTTTTTCTTTGCGGTTCCGAGCGCAAGGAGGCCGGGCGGTATATGCACAATAGAACCCTGAATGATGCTCCACGCCGCTTCATATGACTTGTACCAATAGTTGACACAACCGTTGCACGGCTCTAGTTCGGTGGGCCATGGCAGTACGCAAGACCCGAAACGTATCCCTCACCCCCGAACTCGATGCCTTCATTGACACCAGAGTGGCCTGTGGCCGCTATGGCAATGCCAGTGAGGTTGTCCGAGCTGCATTGCGGCTGCTGATCCAGCAGGAGCAAAAGGAAGGCTCAGAGTGGCGCCCGAGCCGGCGATGAGAAAGCCTCTATCACCCTCGGTCGAGGTGGAGCGCCTGCGGGTGCAGCAGTCAGCCCTCGAAGCGGAGCTCGCTGCACTTCGAAGCCAAGTAAAACAGGCTGAAGAGGCTAACCAGGAGAGCGCCGCACTCAGAAGTGCTGTTTTGGATGCGGCTCTCGATTGCATTGTTGTCGTGACCGACGAAAGCTGCATCATCGAGTGGAATCCATCGGCAGAACGAACGTTCGGCTATACCCGTGAACAGGCACTCGGGGAAGATCTGGCCAAACTCATCATTCCGCCTGAACTCCGTGAACAGCACTATCGCGGCATGGCTCGCTTTCTTGCCACCGGACATGGCCCTGTCATCGGGAAACGGGTAGAGCTGGAGGCCCTGCGGGCTGACGGGTCCCGGTTCCCGGTCGAACTGGCCATCAACGCCGGACAGGTTGCGGGTCGAGCTCGGTTTACCGCATACCTTCGGGACCTGACTGAACGAGATCGCGCCGAAGCGTCTCTGCGGGAGAATGAGCAAAGGCTGCGGGCCACCTACGAGCATGCCTTTGTGGGCATCGGTGAGGTTGACCGGAGTGGACGCTTTCTGCGCGTGAACGAGGAGCTCTGCTCGATCACCGGCTATAGCCGGGAGGAGCTACTCGGGCAGACCTTCTGGGGACTGACCCACGTGGATGACCGCCAAGCCGATCTGGAGCAGTTTTCCCAGCAGATGTTGGGCAAGGCTGCCACCTACACGGTCGAGAAACGATACATCCACAAGGACGGTCATGCAGTGTGGGTGGAGGTGGCAGCCTCAAGGGTCGATAATGTATCTGGCAACCCCCTTTATGGTATTCGCGTCGTGCGAGACATCAGCGGGAGAAAGCGGGCCGAGGAGCACCAGCAGCTCCTCATCAACGAGCTGAACCATCGAGTGAAGAATACACTCGCCACTGTGCAATCCATCACAAGCCTGAGCCTTCGCAATGCGGACACGGCAGCCGACGCCCGCGTCGCAGTTGAAGGTCGGCTGTTTGCCCTCTCCCGCGCCCACGACGTGCTCACCCGGGAGAACTGGGAGGGGGCACATCTGCACGACATCATCGGTGAGGTGGCCGAGCCGTATCAGAGCGACAAACAAGGCCGGATGCAGTGGCGGGGGCCGATTGTCCACCTTGCACCAAAAATGGCTCTTGCCCTCTCCATGGCGATCCATGAACTGGCGACGAATGCGGTGAAGTATGGAGCACTCTCCAACGAGACGGGGGAAGTTCACTTGAGCTGGCTGGTCGACCACACGCTGAAGCCCCCACACCTGCTCTTACGATGGGAGGAGAAAGGTGGTCCGACAGTTAAAACACCGTCACGGAGGGGGTTTGGATCACGGCTGATCGAGCGTAGCCTCGCCTATGACCTGGAGGGTCAAGTCAGGATGGAGTACGCCACCGCGGGCCTTGTTTGTACCGTCGAAGCTCCGTTACGTCCGTAAAGTCCGATCCTTCCGTTTCCGTTGCAAGAGGGTCTGAAGCCCACAGGGACTAGGCGTTAAGCCGCCTCCTGAAAATCTCGCTGGCGGCAGCGAACCTGCGCTTTGCTATCGTTGCCCAAGTAGTCTGGTGCGCTGGCAGCGATGATGACAGGAAGCAGGCGGTTCAGTCATCCTCCTTCGGGTAACGATGATACAACTCTGCGAAGGCAATCTGGACCGCGCGCATCTGCACCTTGTCGGCATAGTGCGCCCACGCCAACGCGATGTGGTCTGCCTCGGCCTCAACAGCAGCAAGGAAGGAGGTGCCGAGGATCACAGGCGATGATTGATGCGCCCCCGGCCCTCACGCCCGAGGCGTTCCGCAAGGGCGAGTTCGCCAGGTTTCCACTTCAGACCTGGGAGGGATGTGGTCATTTGTCTATCTCGGAACAGCTTTTCTCTATGAGCACTCCAGTGATGCAAGGTCTCTGGCGCGAAACAGGCCCGGCGGTCATGCACGATACCGCCGGGCCAGACCACAGGGCGACACTTGGGAGCTACTCACATCCTACAGTCAGATTAAGCGTACCCGATTGCAGGAGCCGAGTGCGGGCCAAAGCGAAGTAGAGGGCATCCCAATTTGGCGGAGCCTTAGATTGTGGTTCACGCTTCCTGATTACTCCTACCAAAGAGAAGCGCCTCGGCAATGCACCGGGCGCTGAGTTCACAGAGAGAGAATGACCTGTCCTTGCCTTGCGGCGTTGAACTCAAGCAACAGTGTCGAACCACGCTTTGATCTTGGCGAGCTTGGAAGCGTAGGCCGCCGGTGTCGGAGGGGTTGCACTCTGCCGAACAGTCTCCAGCCTGGTTGTCACCTCCTCCGGTGCAAGCCCGTCAGCTTGGCGTCCAATGGCCAGCGCGCCTTCCAGGATCTGGAGACCTTCCCAGAGTGAGAAACGGTATCTCATGCGTGAGGCGATATAGGCTTCTCGCTGCTGCTCAACTTCGGCTGTGTCTGCACAGGCCAGGCGGGTCACAAAGGGCAGCAGGTGCTGCCGCTCCTCGTCGCTGGAGCAATCGTTCAGGTACAGGGCCAGCGTGCAGATCGGGCGCGAGAAGCAAGCTGGCATGTCGTAGGCCGAACGGACCGGCCAGTAAGGGAAGCCAGCCGCAACTATGGCGGCTTCGTTGATGCAGGTCCCACCGTCTGGGCCGGGGAAGGTGTGTGAGCCTCGCTTCAGTTTCCAGTTCAGGATCGTGTCGAACGCTTCCATGGTGGCCATCCTTGTGGCGCACCCCCACACAGGAATGGTGGTCCTCCGACACCCACCTGTCAATCGGGAGAACGTGAGCAGTCAAGGCCGCCAAGTCTTTGCGGCCTGTCTCATCTCACGGCTTCGTTGCTTGCTGGCCGAACAAAGCCGTCCTAACTTGCGACCGACGTTTATCGGAGAGGGAAGATGCCCGCCTTCGAGCTCGGGAGCCTGGTCCTATTCAATCCCAAGGCCGGGCCAGATGACTTTGCTTTCTTGACCCTCATAACACCTGCTGACCGGATGGAAGGCGAGGTCTGGGAAGTAGTGCGCATCCTGCCGCACGAGCACGATCTGCGTCAGTACCTGATCAGATCGCGTCAGGATGGCCGGGAACGGCATGCGAGTGAGTCCCAGCTGAGACCTGCCCTGTGAGGTCTTAACCCGCGGAACGGCGCGTCTCGTCCGCCTGCGCGCTGCACCGTTGCCTCAGGCGAGCCTCCCGCTCCTCCGCGAGGTGATCCCACTCCTCGGCCATCCTGAGGAGGCGCTCACGCTCGTCTCTGAGGCTGATCAAGTGGGCAATCGTCCGGCACTCGGCCGCGTTTTTGCGATAGTCCAAAAGCAACTTCATTGTAGGCCAAATCATCAATCAATAGAATTGATCTAGCCGGGCACGGATCACTTTCAACTGCTACGTTTGTCGAATTGGCTCGACCTAGAGCCCAGTAAGGGATCAGATGATTTCAAAGTCGAGATACGACAATGCGGGCTTGCCGCTCAAAGTGGCAAAATGCACTGTCGCTGCGCTGCCGTTGCCGTCCTTGTCGTAGAAGAGCTTTCCGGTGTCGGTCTCGTACACAAGCTGCGCTTTGTTGGGAGCCGTCGCTTGGCCAGAGGTGTTGGCCACGAACATGCTCTTGGTGATCTGGGTTCCGGCCACTGTACCCTTCACTAACACTGCGAACACCGCATCGTCCAAGTAGATCTGGTCGTACTTGCTCTCAAAGTCAGTAACTTTATCCACGTTGCTCTTCAGCCCCGTGTTGAACACGAAGGTATCACGGCTGCCTGAGCCTGTACCGCCCACGAGCGTATCGGTGCCGAGACCCCCGTGCAGGGTGTCATTCCCGTCCATACCCTTCACGACATCGTTGCCGGCGAGCCCTTTCAGCACGTCCGCGCCACGTCCGCCCGTGAGGGTGTTGTTGCCGGCTGTGCCCGTAAGAGCCTCGTCCGATCCCTGGACCGTCAACGTCAGCACTGCCTCGTCCGAGAGGCTGCCGTCGCTGACCACGCAGGTGAAGCTGTCGGTGCCGCTCTCGCCCTCTATGAGGCCGTTCGCCCGATCCGCCTTGTAGGTATAGGTGCCATCACTCTTGATCGTCAGCGTCCCGTAGGCCCCTTGGATCGTTGCACCGGAACTGGAGACAACGGTACCTTGCACAAGGGAGATACTGAGGGCGCCACCATCGGCATCGCTGTCGTTGGTGAACGCATATCCAGAGGTCGAGGCGTCCTCGGCAAGGCTGGCGCTGTCGTCCTGCGCAACCGGCCCATCGTTCTCGGCTGTAACGGCGACGACTGCAATTGCCGACGTGACTGCTCCTCCCCCTGTCCCTTGAAAGTACTTCATCGTCCCCCAGTACTCTCCCACGATGGCATCGATGTTCCCGTCCCGGTCCAAATCCGCGAGAGTAGGAGTACTAAAGTTATAATCCCCAATATAGCCAACATCGATGCCGTTGAACGGGTTGTCTGTGCCAGTCTGCTCCACATACTGCGGAGCGATCGCGCTGCCCACGTTCTCGAAGTACTTCAGCGTGCCCGAGTACTCTCCCACGACGGCATCAAGGTCCCCGTCCCGGTCTACATCCGCGAGAGCGGGAGCCGAATTTTCCCCGGCATCGATGCCGTTGAAGGGGTTGTCCGAGTCGGTCTGCTGCACGTACTGGGGTGCAATCATGCTACCCGTGTTCTTGAAGTACCACAGGGTGCCATCCCCGCGGCCTACGACGGCATCGATGTCACCATCCGCGTCCACGTCTGCAAGGGTGAAAGCGGAGTTGCCTCCATCATCGATGCCGTTGAAGGGGTTAGTCTCAGCGGTGACCTGTTCGACGTACTGGGGCGAGGTCGCCGTGCCCGTATTCTTGAAGTACTTGAACGTGCCACCGGTCCTTACGACAGCATCGAGGTCACCGTCTTTGTCCAGGTCCGCAAGAGAGGGAGCGGAGTCCCACCCAGTATCAATGCCGTAGAAGGGGTTGGTCTCGGCGGTAGTCTGCTCTTCGTAGTGGGGCGAGGTCGCTGTGCCCGTGTTCCTAAAGTACTTCAGCGTGCCACCGATAGGATGCGCACCATCACGCCCTCCTACGACAGCATCGAGGTCACCATCCCCGTCCACATCCGCCAAGGCGGCCTTGGAGTGGTTGAACCCAGTACCAAAGTTGAGGGGGTTGTCTGAGCCACCCTGCTCAACGAACGAGAGCGGGGCCGACACATAACTGAACATGAATGCGCGATTCACTGTGGGGTTGTCGGACGTGTTCGCGTAGGTCAGGTTCTCGATCAACGCCTCAAGTGCCGAAGCTGTCGCATCGCCGTTGAAGGTGATGATCAGTGTTGAGCCTGCCCCGCCTGAGACAGTGCCAATGGCGGTGCCACTATAGGAGAGAGTGTCACCAGCGTAGCTGATCTGGCCGGTATCCGTGCCCTGACTGTGGATCGAAATCGTGTCCTCGGTCAGGAGACCTTGAACTATGACCTGGCTGCCGTTGAAGATGGTATCGGAGCTGGTGAACGTCACCGTGCTGTCGATGATCTGCGCTGCGCCGTTGACGATGTTTTCATTGAACGCCAGGAAAGTCGAAATGCCGGTCAGGCGCGTGGCCATGTCTTTCCCCTAACTCTTTGCACTTTGGCCCAAGTTCCTATAGGGGCAAGTGGGAGGGGGCCTCAATTCAGCCATCTAGCCTAAGCCAGAGCCGCTCAGCCGCCTTCTTCAGCGGCTTCACCGTTCACCTGAGCCTTGAGAACTTCTGATGGCTTGAAGAGCATGACCCTGCGTGGCTCGATGGGCACCTCGACGCCTGTCTTGGGATTGCGACCGACGCGCTCGCCCTTGCTGCGCACGAAGAAGTTGCCGAAGCCGGAGAGTTTCACCGCCCTGCCTGCCACCAGGCTGTCGCCGATTTCCCCTAAGACTTGCTCGACCAGCTTGGCCGACTCTGCCCGTGAAAGGCCGACCTTCTGGTAGACGGCCTCGCTCAAATCCACCCGCGTTACAGTCTTGCCAGCCATTGGCCCCTCCTCTTCTGCGTTCTTGACCGTCCTTGAAGCCTAGAAGGGTAATCACGACCATAGATGGGCTCCATGAAGACAATCATCATAGCGGCCGTTCTCGTCGCCTCGATCAGCGCAGCGAGTGCACAGGCAGACTTGGAAACCTACCGGCGCAAGGCGATGGCTCGGGACTACGACGCGCAGCGGTACACCGCCGTTTGTCTTCGAACGGCCCGGTGTGTGGGCAGCCCCGCCCCGAATGCGGTAGAGGCATGCGCCTGGCGGATGGTCATTCTTGGGTCCGGACACGGCGAGGTAGATGCTTCGGATATTGCCAACTATCGGCACGAATGCGGAATGCTCATCGTGGACGAGGAGCGATCCGGCGCCTTAATCAAGGCCCGGGAGTTGTTCCGAGACATCTACAAGCGCGAGTTTCCCGCCGATCGGCTGCCGGCCGGCAGGTGAAAAGGGGCTATTGGCACTAATGGCACTATTGGCACAGCACGTCAGAGCATCAATGGATCGGCTGAGCCACGACTTTAGCATCCGAAAATACGCAGTCTGCTTACCTATTGCTTACCCAGCAGCTTTACGCGGTGGGGAGCTTGGCATATAAGTCTTTGAAAAGATTGGCGCACCCGACACGATTCGAACGTGTGACCTTTGCCTTCGGAGGGCAATCGGCGCTTCTCTACTCACCAAATTCTCCACAGAAAAATATAGAGAACCTGCTCCATAACCTCTATTCCAGTTAATTATCGAGGCGGAGGCAACACATAACGTCTGTTTTCGCCGGGATCAGCTTGTTGGGGCCGTCAAAGGGCCTCACTGGGCTGTTGGCACACCTTTGTCACACCACCTTATTGCACTAAGGACCCTTCCATGACGACCGGCAAGCGCTCCCGGAGCGCGTCCACCTTGCGCGATCATCGCCGCGCCCTCTTTGACCGCGAGGGTCACCTCGATCTTGAGAACGGGATCACCCTTTATCGGCATCCGAAGTCCCGCTTTATCTGGGCTGACTACCGCCTGCCGAAACGGAAGCGGGAATCGACTGCCTGCACAGAACTGGAACTCGCTGAGCGCGCGGCACGAAAGCGCTACAAGGAGCTTCAACAGCGAGTGAGTTCAGGACAATCCGTGACGACACGCGGTCCGAGCGTGGGCGACCTCATCCTTGCCTATGAGCAGGCCCTGACCAAGCACCTGGAACAAGGGGACAACCGCGTCAAGCCAGCCCTATCGGTGCTGAGGCGCAATCTGCTCCCCTTCTGGCGCGACGTTCCTATCGGTCAGATCAGCCGTCAAACCTTCTACGCTTGGGAGGCTTGGCGTCTTGAACAAGGCAAAACGCGAGTTCACGTGGAGGGCTACCGCCGTGGGGATCACATGATCTCACGAGGTCAGTCAGTGGGGGTGCCAAGTGAGGCCACTCTGAAGCGGGAGAAGAACTACTTCGTCCAAGCGCTCTCCTGGGGAAGCGACCAGCGCACGCCGTGGGTCTCTGACGAGATCGTGCAGGAGGTACGTCATCTTCCACGCCGGAAGAACATCACAAGGGCGGAGCACCAGACTGCTGTTGATGAGCAGCGCGACGCTCTCAGCGAGGCGCAGGTCGCAGCCCTCATCCAAACTTTTGAAGAATGGGATGAGAAGGAGCGGCGTCGCGTCGAAAAGCTTGGTGAGAAAGGAAGGGGGAGGAACTACGCTCGCCGTCTCATGGCTCGGTGTGTGCGGTTGCTGCTCGCATCTGGCATGCGGCCCGGCAAAGAGATTCTTGACCTGACCTGGGCCGATATCCAAACCGTGCGTCTGTCTGATGGGCAGGAGACGATTTCAATCAACAGATGCGGTCACGGGAAGACCGGAAGGCGAGTTATTACATGTGAACCCGAATCCATTGGGATCATCGACGATCTCAGAACTCTGCTCCAGGAGTTCGGTTTCCAGACCATTGGGCAAACCACGCTCTGGCCGAATCCCAAGGGTGGTGTTGTTCAGGACATGGGTAAGAGCTTTAAGAGCGCTCTCAGAGCACTCGACCTCCCAGCACACCTTTCGGACGATCCTCTCTACCTCTGCCGTCATACATACATCACTCATCACCTGCTTAACGGCATCAGTTCCGATTTTCTGGCCACCAACTGTGGTACATCAGTCGAGATGATTGAACGCCACTACAAGCACATCCGGGCTGAACAAATTCGAGAAAAGGTCATCCTGACTGATCACAATAACCCTCTTGGCCTTAAGAAGCCGTCCCGAGCGACGCAAACCACCCTACGATTGATAGACGGCTCGGTTGTGAAGCCGCTGTCGCTATCGGTAGCGAACCCCGAACTCGTCCTTAGCCAACCTGCTGCACAGACTAAATGAACATCTTTGTCCTCACAGGGGCTGGCATCTCAGCCGAGAGCGGCCTGGGCACCTTCAGAGACAAGGGGGGCATCTGGGCACGCTTTGATCCGATGAAGCTCGCCACCCCTGAGGCGTTCGCCCATGATCCTGATCAGGTTCATGCCTTCTACAATGCTCGCCGGGAAAACCTCCTCTCTGCCGAGCCGAATGCCGCCCACCGTGCCCTGGCCCGGCTGGAAGCAGCCTTGGTGGAGCACGGGGGCGACCTCTTCCTGTGCACCCAGAACATCGATGACCTTCATGAGCGGGCCGGTTCAAGGCGGGTCCTGCATATGCACGGCGAACTGCTGAAGGCGCGTTGCCTTCGCTGCGAAGCGGTGGTCCCCTGCCGAGAGGACCTGGGTGTCGGGTCCCCCTGCCCTTCCTGTGGTCAGGCTGGCGGTCTGCGTCCTCATGTAGTCTGGTTCGGCGAGATGCCGCTGGAAATGGACGCGATCTATGATGCCCTGCTCGGGGCTGATCTGTTCGTGGCGATCGGCACGTCAGGGTCAGTGTACCCAGCCGCAGGGTTCGTGACGGAGGCTCGTGGCAATGGCATCCGCACCTGTGAGGTCAACCTGGAGCCGTCCGACAATGCTCGGCAGTTCCATGAGACCTACTACGGCCCGGCCAGCACCGCTGTCCCAGCCTGGGCGGAGAGAGTTATTGGCGCGCTGTGAGGGGTTCGCAATAGCCATCACGCAGGACGTGCACCCTTGTTTAGGGTTTTCGCGCGGCAACTTGGACCTGTCCTGGGCTTGAACGACGACCCGACGTGGCTCCACGAACCTGGGAGGAACCGGAAAAGCTTGGCTGCGTTGCCTCTGACCTGGATAAGCTTTGACTCTGACAAAGAGTTACACCGTTTATGGAAGCTCTGAGTAGGCGCTGCTCTATACGGCATGAGGTTCAACCTTTCCGAACGGCGAGGCCAGCGTGAGAGTAATCGTGTGCGGCGCGGGGCAGGTCGGCTCTACCATTGCCCGTCACCTCGCAACCGAAGGCATCGATGTCACAGTCGTAGACATCTCGCCCGATCAGGCGCGGCGAGCCGATGAGAGCTATGACGTTCGCGGCATGGTCGGGCATGCGTCCCACCCTGAGGTTCTCGAACGAGCCGGGGCGCGAGACGCCGATATGCTCATCGCCGTGACCCGCTCCGACGAGGTCAACATGGTCGCCTGTCAGGTGGCCTACTCCCTGTTCAATGTCCGCCGTCGCATCGCACGCGTGCGTCACAATGGTTACCTGGAGCCGATCTGGCGGGGCCTGTACGCCTCCGATCAACTGCCCATCGACGTGATCATCTCACCAGAGGTTGAGGTCGCAAACGGGATTGTACGTCGGCTCAGGACCCCTGGCGCTTTCGACACCGTGTCCTTGGCTGATGGGCGGGTTCATCTCCTCGGCGTTCACTGCAACACAGGAGCATGCTCTCTGGTCGGGAGAAGAATGAAAGAGCTATCCTCATCAGGCGGCTCCGGCATCGTGGTGGGCGCAATCGTGCGGGACGGGCAGGCATTCGTGCCTCGCGGTGAGGATCAGGTGCAGCAAGGTGACGATGTCTACGTCATCACCGAAAGGTCTCACTTAGATCGGGTGATGACCTATCTCGGCCATGAGGAGCAGATCGCCCGTCGCATCGTCATCGTGGGAGGTGGTAATGTCGGCCTGAACCTTGCCAGCCGGATTGCCCGTAGCGCTTCGCCGATATCGCTCAAGATCATTGAGCATTCCCGTGAGCGGGCTGAGTTCATCTCACGTGAACTCGGAGACGCTGCTGTGGTGCTCCAGGGCGATGCCCTCGACAAGGACGTGCTGATTGAGGCCAATGTTCAAAGTGCCGAGACGATTATCGCCGTCACCAATGATGACGAAACGAACATCTTCGCGTCAGTTCTGGCCAAGCGCGAGGGATGCACCCGAGCCATCACCCTGGTGAACAAAACCTCCTATGAGCACGTGCTGCCAGCCCTCGGCATCGATGCGGTCGTCAGCCCGAGCAACATCACGATCTCCACCATTCTGCGCCATGTGCGCCACCGGTCCGTCTCAGCCCTCTACACGCTCCGGGAAGATTTCGGGGAGGTGATTGAGGCGACAGCCCAGGAGGGCTCACGTCTGGTGAAAGGCACTCTCCGGGATGCCGCGCTCCCGGATGGCATGCTGGTTGGTGCTATTGTGCGCAATGGTGAAGTGATCATTCCAACCAGTTCCACACGGGTGCACCCCGGCGACGACATCATTGCTGTGGTGTCGTACCGGGCCTTGCGCAAGGCTGAGGCCATCCTGGCTGGTCCATCGAGCGGGGCCGGAGCTTAAGGAGGGGCGATGCGCGAGACGCCCTTCTCAGGGACATGGGCACCGCCCTATGTACGTCCGGTCTTCCACCTGACGGGTGGCATGCTCATCGCACTTTCGGCGGCAATGCTCCTGCCTTTGGGGGCCGACGCTCTTGCAGGCAATCCTAACTGGAGAGCTTTTCTTATCGCCAGTGTGATCACCTTCGCCTGTGGCGCAGGGCTGTTCCATACGACCCGATGCCGGTTGTCTGGAGGGCTGACTTTGCGCCAAGCTTTCCTCCTGACGCCGGTTTCGTGGACCACAATCGCGTTGTTCGGGGCGATCCCACTGTACATCTCCGACTATGCCCAGTTGAGAGACAGTTTCACCAATGCGTTCTTTGAGTCCACCTCAGGTCTGACGACCACCGGCGCGACAGTGATCGTCGGATTGGACGCCGCACCGCATGGCATTCTCCTCTGGAGAGCCTTGCTGCAATGGCTGGGCGGCATCGGCATCATTGGTGTCGCAATTGCCATCCTGCCCACCCTCGGGGTTGGCGGCATGCAGCTTTTCCGAACAGAGTCTTCTGACCGCTCTGAGAAGGTCATGCCGCGCGTACGGGAGATCGCAACCGCCATCGTCTTAACCTACGTCGGACTGACGGTGATCTGTGGGGTAGCCTACTGGCTGGTGGCGATGAGGCCGTTCGATGCTCTCGCTCATGCTCTGACGACCGTCTCGACGGCTGGCTTTTCCACCTCAGACGCCTCCATGGCCCGTTGGGACAATGCCGCCCTGCACTGGATTGCAACGGTCTTCATGCTCTCTGGGGCCATCCCGTTCGTGCTTTATCTGCGACTCTACCAGGGGCAGCGCGACGCCCTTCGCGACAGCCAAGTATGGTTTCTTGCTGGCCTGCTTGCTGTCGTGATTGTGGCTGTCGCAGCATGGCTGATTCTGACGGAAGGACATGGCGTCGCTGATGCCCTCCGACTTGCCGCCTTCAATGTGGTCTCAGTGGTGACAACCACCGGCTATGCCACGGCGGACTACACTTTGTGGGGCAACCTCATGGTCGGCCTGTTCTTTGGCCTCATGTTCGTGGGTGGCTGCACCGGGTCCACCACAGGCGGGATGAAGATTTTTCGTTTTCAGGTGATGATCCGCTTGCTCCAGAGCCAGTTCTTGCGTTTGCTCTATCCACGGGGTGTGTTTCCCCGCGTCTATGCAGGTCGGCTGCTGCCGGATGATGTGATCGGGTCTGTGGTGGTGTTTTTCTCGCTGTACTTCATCTGCTACAGCGTCCTCACGCTCGCCCTGATGGCATTCAACCTCGACTTCCTGACCAGTGCCAGCGCCGCTGTGGCATCGTTGTCGAACGTGGGACCGGGCCTGGGTCCGATCATCGGTCCAGCCGGTAATTTTGCGACGCTCCCGGATGCGTCCAAGTGGCTCCTCTGCTTTGGTATGTTGCTGGGGCGTCTGGAACTCTTCACAGTCTTGATCTTGTTCTTTCCGCAGTTTTGGCGTGGGTAAAGCGAATGAGGCAGGCGCTGGCCAGATCGTCAAACAAATCTGGGCTCTCAGCAATAAGGTCACACGGACGCTCCCGTCACCTGAGGCTGAATCGTCCTCGGAAGGTTGAGGACCTGATCAATCAGATCGCTTAATACGCAGAGGCGGCAGGACGCGTCGGAAGCGTTTGAACGACATCCAGGCCCGCTCCAGCCCTTCCCTCTCCCACTCATCGTCGCAGCGGACGTAGAGGATCGTGTCGTCACCCAGGCCCGGTTCACGGTGCACGACCTCCACCCCGGTCCGAGCCTCAATCATCGCAGCGGCATCTAAGTGCTCTTCAGGGTGGACGATCATCAGGGCGACGTTCGGGTCAGCTTCAGCCTGCTCACGGCTGTGGCGGTTGGCAATGTCGAGGAAGCTCACGGGAGGTCTCCAGAATTCGAGTTCTGGAGGTATTTATCCAGGAGCAACACTGGGGTGGGTGATCCCGTCATTCGAACTGCGCGGAACCCGGAAACACGAACACCATACCCCTCTGGATCGCATCCAGCGGTTCCAGTTCAGCCGGTTCCGCCGAACCGCCTGATGACGAACGGGAGCGTCGTTGTCACCAGGAGGACCACAAATGGAAAGGTACTGCGCCTGTCTCTTACATCGCCTGTCCCTGCCGTTGTCGCAGGGACGCGTCGTAGCTCAACCGGCTGATCTTCAGCACACGACAGGTCTCCAGCACTGCCGTAGCCGGATCACCATAGGTCTAAAGATCACTCAAGCCGTTTGAAATTGAACCATAGAGCCAAATTGGATAGTGTTCGTGCGGCTACTGCATACATCTTCAAACGCGATTGTGAGTCAAAACCTGATCGCTAAACATAATAATGCTTTCTACGTGTGGCTACAGGCAAAGGAAATATTGCGAACATCACTGCCAATACGCTAAGGTACAAAAGTAACTGCTAACCACGAGTTTTTTTAATGTCTACCTGTGAAGATTATTGCCACCATTGGCTCATCATTGAACTTTCCTACCTTGACGCTCCTATTGCAACTTTCGTCGCCCAACAGATCGGCACGATCGCCGAGGGGCTGCTCGGGCAGCGCGGTGTGACCTGGACTATTCATTCTGCTCGCAAAGATATGACAGTGCTGTTTACCCGGTTGGGCGACCTGCACTGCTTCCGAGATCGTCTTGTCGATCTTGGCTGGATCGAGTTGGTAGAAGGTTCGGAATACGTCTACGGCAAGGAGATCGTGGATGAAGACGAGCATGAAGATACCGACTAAAGTCTTCGCTACTCATACTAAGGGGGCTGCTCTCACGAGCAGCCCTTTCTGTGTGCATTGTTGGTGAGGTTACGCCTTTCCCCAGGATTGGTCGTATCACGGCTCTCAGTCGGCGGTCTCGACCCGATCCCTCGCCGTTGGAGATCATCCACCGTATCGATGAGTTAGCGAAGGCTACGAGCCAATCGGGAGAGCCGCCACTCCACGATCTGACCATCTCGACGTGCGAACTCCAGAGCCCTGGCGAGTTCAGGTCGATCAGCCTTCATCCTGGAGGCGGTCTCGTCGGAGATGCGCTCGCACTCGGCTTTCTCCAGCGCATCTATCTGAAGCGAATGATCCGGGGAGGAGGTGGACGTGCGAGCGTATCCGATCAGCATGGCATCTCCCGAAACTCATCTCCGAGTCGGTATTTTCGGAGACGAGTTTTAGCAAAAGGTCTTGCGACATTCTGTCGATCAGAACTTGGCGGTTTTGCTTCGCATGGTCACGTCTCTGACAAACGACGGTTTCTGAGAAGGTCATGCCAGCATGAAACGGGCAATTGTCGCGTCCATAAATAGCTGATGAAGTCGCACTGCTCCTCCGACCGCCGCTGCTACCGCAATTCCTGCGAGCCCTGCACATGGCGCTACACGCTTCACAGCAGCCGACGCATCCTCCGCACGGACCCGCGCCGACTGTTCGCAACCACCTTCGCACCGACCCTCACGTCTCAAACTGATTTTTGATCTTGGCGCACTCAGATTCGCAACGTCGTGGACTACTGGCGTCAGGAATCGAGGTGGTGGCGTGACTTCGGACTTTGGGGTTGGCTCGGCTCCGATGGTCACGTCCGAGCGATCATCGGTCTCGGGTCCGTACTGGAGGACGAGTTTCTAAGTGCCTTTGGGCGACGATGGCCGACCACTTTTAAAACAATCGAAGTCCAAGACGTTCGAAATGAGATTTACTTCGCCATGCGGCCCGGCATCATCTTCGACACCGGGCCGCACCACAGCCGCTATCAACGCGTCAGAATGTGCATAGAGCCGTCTGGAAAAGTTAGTTCGGTGAGGGCTCTGACGGAGGAGCCCTGCGGCCCTGGTCCTGAGGATGGTCCAATGGCCGTTGTACTTTGAGTTCGTGGAAACGAAAATCATTGGAATCTGAACCCTCGCTGGGCAGCGTCTCCTGGCAGCGAATCTCCAGGTAGTCCGTCGCAATAGCTCCAACTGAAGGAGCGCACTTCGGTGGGCGACCCGGCCCGCGAGCGGTACCGTTCGCGATTTCTTCAGCTTTTCTCTGATCTCGGTACTTTTGCATCCGTTCCTGAGCCTTGACCTTTCGTCTCTCCTCACGCTGGCGGGCCGTAACAGGATCAACCTCAACCGGCTTAGAACGGGTATTCGGCTCAGGACGCTTCACTTCCACGATCCCGGCCTCCGCTACTCCGACAAGTCGCACATCATCAGTGATCCTGTTGGAGACGAGATAGTCCTTCAGGCGATCCGCCTGATCCTCGCTGTAGAGGTGAATCTCGTAGTTCCCAGAGAAGTCTCCATTACGCAATGCACCTCGGAAGACAAACTGGACGATGTCTTCATCCTCGCGCGCTCGGCGGATGTCCTCCCTGGCCAGCCCAAGCGTTTCCAAGACTGCGTCATCGCACAATTGTGCCTTGCTGCTGTAAATGTAAGCACAGCGGGCATGATGGCGAAGGCTGTTGGTGCCTGCCACCTTCGGCTGGCACTCCGGGCCGGGAAAGCGGTGACGGAGGTACGGGCGGATCACGTCATTGCCTGACCAGTAGCCATCAAAGCCTATGGCCTCCAGGTGACGCGAGATCGCGACAAGACAGCGGCTGCCCTCGTCTGTCTCCCACCACGTCGTCGATCCGAGGTGACGCGTGTAGTAGTAGATCATGACCGTGGGGGCTGATGTCCTGGGTTTCTGAGGGCTGATGTCGATCACCTCGAATGGAATCGGGCCTGAAGGAGCTTGCTGAGCCGCATGGTACATCAGGCTGTTGAGCACCCCTGCCCCTGCAAAGGTGACCGACGAGGCGTGCTCTGCAAGACCCTGGGGTGTCCAGCACGAGTACCACTTGACTTGCATCTTCGTTCCCTTGGCGGCCTTCCAGTCAGCAACGTCCACGTAGACGGCCCGCGTCTTGGAGAGTGCCGCCTTGTGGAATGGCACCAGGGCTTTAGCCGTATCGTGGATGACCTCGCCGATTGTCGGAAGTTCAACATCATCGCGCGGCATGACAAGGTGCCATCGGCTGTTCTCAGACAATGGAATGAGCCGGTAGAGGTCGGCCAGGGTTCTCCAACCATTTCCGGCTTTGAACACATCTGAGAGCACCCCGCCCTCTGGAACTTCGTCAACAGCAATGCCCCAGCCTTTCAAGAGTGTCGGATCAACCCCGAGTAGCCCCTCATGGGTGATGATCACGACGGAGTGCTCAGAGGACGAATGGTCTCGAAGAGCGTCCTCGATGCGGCGACCGACCTTGCCTCGCTTGTCAGGTTGATCTGAGTGGATAGCCGTAATCGACGGCGAAATGCGGTTCTTGAGGACCTTCGTGGTCAGGGCAGCGGCTTGTTCGTCAATCAGGGCCGTGCGTGGAAGTGCCAGCAACCATCGCCCTGGCGAGGATAGCATGGTGTTGTGCAAGTATTCAGTCTTCCCGCAACCGGGCGGGCCAATAAGTGCGTTGATCAAAGTTAGACCTATGTAATTTGAAGTCAGAAAAATTGCGTTCACAGCGTGTCTATATAAGAGAAGTGCGAACGTGATTTCCTTGATGATTGTTTGAGGTTCGAGAAGTCGATATTTATCTACACATGACGAGGGCGGCATGGCGAACCCGCTTGCGGGTGAGCGATGGCGTTCTCGTCACGACGGGGTGCGCCAGCACCCCTCGTTTGGTCCCTCTCTGGAGCCGAGGTGACCTCAGGTCAGTGGTCCGGTCATGTCGGACAAAACCTCAAGGGAATGACGCCGCTCACCCCTCTCGCGCTGAAGCGCTCAGGCGCGATCCGCGTGCCGCATTCGACCTCTGACGTGACGCAGCGCGGACGCGCTGCTCCCGCCAGAGCCCGAGCGGCGGATGAGGGAAGTTAATGGGTCGAGATCAGATGGGCTGCCAGGACTCGGCTCTTAAACTCGGTGTCCTCCTTCATCGCGAAGAAAGAGGAATGTGATCGGCTCGCCGCAGGCGCACCAGACACGCAGCGAACTCAGATTTCGTGGAGGAGGCACGTCAATTCCTCTCCGATGAATTTAACTGGTGAACATCTATGGTCCGCTAATCCCTCCATTGTAAGTCGTCCAAGCCTCGGACGGTTTCAGACCCAGCGGCATGAGCCTGACCAGTCCGATTACTATTCCGCCACCGCCACGAATAGCGAGCCAAAGAGGCAATGAGCGGGTCTGGAAGACAGAACCGATGGGAACGGCTGAGGGCCTTATTCAAGATGGTCAAGGTGGAAGATCACGGCGGCAGTGCGAATTCGCCGTAACATCACTTTACGTACGTGACGTACTTGTTCCCCACCGCTGACGGTGCTCGCACCCAGTGCAACAAAAAACCGAAAATTTCCGTCTTTTTCATCATGTACTTCAATGATTTAGCTGAAGGAAGTCGTTTCCGGCGAATCCACTGAGAAGCGTTGTTAAGGCGCGGAGCGGCGCAAATGACCTTGCGTGCCTCGTCCAAGAACGTCACACCTGCATGCAGTCAACGCGCCAAGGCAGACGTGAACAACCACTTAACATCCTTCGAACCAACTGGAGCATTCATGATGCCGGAGATCGTCCGTACGGCCATAGGCGAAAACATAGGCGATAACACACGATCATTCTCGGAGGAGGACGAATGAAACGCGCACCACTTATACTTGCGCAGCATCGCGAGGTGCAGACCGAGAGCCTCTACCTTTTGGAAGAAAAGGGGAAGTACCGAGAGTCTCCTGCCCAACCACTCGGGCGCATCCAGAAGTGGCTGCAAGATCGCGACATTGAGACAGACGTGATCGACTACACGGAGGGCTACTTCGTAGCCTCTGACGGTGCGCCAGATCACGCCTTGGCTACCTTTAACATTTGGCCTCCCGACCGGCTCTTGTTCGAGGCGAAGTTGCGGTGGTTCTGACGCCTGACAGCTACAACGAAAGCACAATCACATCGTCGCGGTTCTCCAAACTACGAGACAGTCGAGGCGACGAGCACAACATCAAGAGAAGAGAACATGACCTCTGAAAATCGTCCTAATGTCACGCCAGTCCGCATAGGCGCTCCAATGCGCATCTCGACAGAACACGTTTTTAGACATTGCTCCTGGGACCTATGGGATGTGAAGCAAGCGCTCTCAAACGGGCGTCTGCCGCATTTCGTCAACTCAGTTGGGGAGCTTAGAAACCATGTGCTGTCCAGCCACCACTGTGCGTTCCTCGATCAACTCGCACCAACTGACCCACTCGATGCCCGTTTGATCCACGCTGCCGTTCTGCATATCGTTAATGTGGCTGATAAACTCAATCCATGGGACGATTGCATATCGCTCCAGGAGACTTGGCCGAAAGTGCGTGACGAAACAATCGATACCTTCCATGTGTCCGAACTCCAGGTCTGGCATCAGCAGTTTGGTCCTGTCACACCGCAGCCGAATACGAGCGCACATTTCAGACCTACCATGGTTCGGGAGGCTCTGAAGAGCCATGCCGATAACTACTTCGATCAAGTTATCCGCCATGTCATCATCACGGTGGAAAATTGGTAGACGTTCAACATAGAAGACCCTTCGGTTCCCCTAAAACGTTGCTATTTGTGGAAGCCGCTGTTCGCATTGGGCAGCGGCTTCCGTGATTTTCCGTCGCCGCGCCCGCGCGACGGCGGGCAGCCCAGCGCCGGAGGCGGTCGAGGAGATCGACTACGGTTGTGTGGTCGCTGACGGAGTCAGGCGAGGGCGATAACACCCTGCCCTAATGCCGCAATAGAAGCCCAGGTTATCCCACAGCGGGTTTTGGTCCCTGGACAGGGCTTCATTCCAAAGGGCGGGTGCTATCGAGCCATCTCGCTTGAAGCAGGATTATCGTGCGCACCGAAACAGGAACAGCACAAGCGGAACGTTCATCGCTGCGAGCGTACCTACAATCTGCAATGTGGAAGCCGAGCCGAGCGTGTCGATGAGAAGTGCTCCGGCTGACGGTGCGAGAGCCCCGGCAATCAGCGTTGGCGTCGCCAGACGACCCATCCAGACCGGATAACGCGAGGGACCAAACAGGGCGAGCGGCAGACTACCTCTGGCGATAGAGTTGAGCCCGTTCCCTGCACCATATGCCGTCAACGCCGCCGCAATCAGCGGAAACCCGAACATGAGAAGGCCAAGGCTAAGTGCGACCAGGACGACGGATGCAACCAGCGTCCAGACCGGATGGTAGCGCCTGCCGAATGCCATCTCGACGAGACGAGCCCCAACCTGAGAGGGTCCGACAACGGCTCCCATCGAGACCGCAGCCACGAGATCGAGACCAAGCGCGGTTTGCAGGATCGTGAGGAGATGGACTGAGATCACCGACATCACGATCGAGGCCAGGGTCAGCACGGCGGCAAGGAGGACAAACAAACCCACATCCTGCTTCCGGTTCCTGGGGCTCGCATATGGATGCTCGTTGGTACTGGCCGCACGGGCTGTGGAGTCAACACCGTTGCGGTCTGCTTTCGGAATGCCAGCGAGCAAGATCGGCAGGCTGAACCCGAGATGGATGCCTGCATAGGTCAGGCAGCCCCCCGCCAACCGAGTTGCTCGACCAGGAGGGCACTCAGCGGCCAGCAAATCGTCGAGGCGAAGCCGCCATAGAGTGTCAGCGTCGTGATCGCCGAGCGTGCCTCAGTGCCGTACAGCCGCCCGAGGGTTCCAAAGGCGGCATCGTAAAGCCCGGCCCCCATTCCAAGGCCGAGCACTACCCATGCTGCAAAGAAAAAGGGTAGGCTCGGCGCAAACCCGAGCCCGAGAAGCCCAGCGGCAAGCAGCATCGTGCTCGCTACCAGCACGGGCCTTCCACCATGCTTCTGAATGGCGTGTCCAACCTCTTGAGAAATCAAGCCCGCTGTCAGCAGGCCGACTGAAGTTCCGCCGATGACCCACGTCAGGGGCCAGCCGGTGTCATCTGCGATAGGTTTAGCGAGAACCGCGATAAGATAGTAGCTGGAGCCCCAAGCTATGATCTGAACAAGGCCGAGGGCTCCAATCACAACGTTGCGGTGCCGCCATCGATTGGACACTGGCGACGATCCCTGAAGGTTGGGATCGGAGATCGGAGCGGTCACGCCGCTACCGCAGGCCCGCAGCATCCGCCTGCCTTGGCCGGACTCTTCGGACCACAGCAGGCCGCAGCAGGTGCTGGTTCCTCAACGATTGGCACTGGGCCGAGACTACAGACTCCGGTTTCGGGAAGGCAAAGTTCAACTCTTTTCGCCGCCTCAACGTCGCCCGCCAGATGGGCCACAACCGAGCGGACCTGCTCATAGCCTGTCGCCAACAGGAAAGTCGGGGCTCGTCCATAGCTTTTCATGCCAACCAGGAACAGACCGGGCTCCGGTTGCGAGAGTTCCGCTGCGCCATGGGGGCGAACCGTGCCGCACGAGTGAACGTTCGGGTCGATCAGCGGAGCCAGCACCCTGGGGCATTCGAGAGCCGGGTCGAGGTCGAGACGAACTTCACCCAGGAAAGAGAGATCGGGCCGCAATCCCGTGGCAACTACAACTTCATCGACAACAATGGCTCGATCCTCGCCGTCATCCTCGCTTTTCACGACAAGAGCGCCGTCCGGCTCCTGCACGATCTGGTCAACCGCAAACGGTGCGACGATCTCGAAAGCGCCAGATTCCACCAGACCCCGCAGCCGCTCCCCCAAAGCTCCTCTGGCCGGTAGCTGATCGTTGCCGCCGCCGCCGAAGATACGAGTGAAGTTCGGACTGCGTACAGCCCAGACCACCGATGTCCCCGGCACCTCATCTGCCAAGGTCGCGAGGTCGAGCAGCGTTCCGGTCGCAGAATGGCCGCTGCCGACGACCAGGACGCGGCGACCAGCATAGCGCGCTCGCTCCAGCCCCAGGACTTCCGGCATGCCATAGCGGATACGGTTCGAGGCGGCGCGTTCTCCGATCGCTGGCAGCCCACTCGCCCCAGCCGGATTGGGGTGGGACCATGTTCCGCTGGCGTCGATTACCGCCTTCGCAAACACGCGTCCCTCGTTCCCATTGCCGTCCACGAAGCGCACCTCGAAGGGATGTTCCTCGCGGCCAGCCGTCTTGACCTTACCCATGCCTGTGCGAGCGACGCCAATTACCCGGTGGCCGAGACGCAGGCGAGAGGCGATGTCCGGGGTTGCTGCCAGAGGATCAAGGTAGCGCTCGGCGAGATCGCGACCGGTCGGGAATGCCTCGGCGGCGGGAGCCGTCCAGCCGTTCTTCTCCAGGAGAGCCACAGATGCCCGGTCGAGGTCGAACTGCCACGGCGAGAACATCGCGACGTGCCCCCAGTCCCTGACCGCAGCGCCGACAACAGGAGCCGCCTCCAGGATCACCGGCTCCAGACCACGCTCCAGAAGATGGGCCGCAGCCGCAAGACCAACCGGACCTGCGCCGATGACAACAACTGGCAGGTCATCGCGAGAGACGCGTCCGATCGGCTCGACGACCGGGGCGGTGTCCTGAAGCTGATCGGGTGGTGTGTGGGTGTTCATCGGCTCTTCCTCTGATCATCGATGTATCGAACATCGAGGTATGTGGACAAAAAAGAGAGCACTCAGCAGCAGCCGGTGCCCTCGCGCTTGGTGATCTGCGTAATCTGCTGATCCGTCTCGATCAGCGTCCGGGTCACATCCATCCAGGCTTCAAGTCCAACCCGGAAGGCGTCACGACCTTTGGTGGTCAGCGTGTAAGTCTTGCGCTGGCGACCCTGGACGACCTCCGCCTCGGAGGTGACATAGCCACCTTCCTCGAACTCCTTCAGAACGGGGTAGATCGTTCCCTCAGTCGGCGAGCAACAACCGTTCGAGATCATCTCGACCGCCCGCGCGATGTCGTAGCCGTGCATGGGCCGGTCGTGGAGCGACCGCAGGATGAAGAACTTGGACAGGCTCATCTTGATCGTACCCGCCCAGTACGCCCGACTGGTGTAGTCAGGGGCAGTGCGAGAGATGGGAGCGACGCGAGCAGCTTGGGTCATGCCGCAAACCTATACCTTGGTGTCTAATGCGTCAAGCCCCAAGGTAAGAGCCTGCTGCACTTCTTTCGGCTCACCGCGTCGCGGCAGAAGACGGTCTGCCTTCGTACCAGCCCCGCGTTGCCTTGACGATCCGAACCACCGACAACATGACAGGAACCTCGACAAGAACACCCACGACGGTGGCCAGGGCCGCACCCGAGTTCAGGCCGAACAGACTGATGGCAACGGCAAGCTCGAAGAAGTTACTGGCCCCGATCAAAGCAGCCGGAGCCGCAACGCACCATGCCACCCCCAGGCGCTTGCTGAGCCAGTATGCGATCCCCGCGTTGAGGTAGACCTGGATCAGGATAGGCACCGCCAACAGCACGATGACGAGCGGTTGCGCCAGGATGCGTTCGCCCTGGAAGGCGAAGAGCAGGACGAGGGTTGCGAGCAGCGCTACCAGGGAGACCGGTTGCAGAACGCTCTGCGCGTGTTTCAGCCCCTTCTCCCCCTACGGGCGAGGAGGGACCGACGCCACACCTGCGCCACCACGACGGGCACGACGATGTAGAGGATCACCGACAGAGGGAGGGTTCCCCAGGGGATGGTGATCGAGGCCACCCCCAGCAGAAGCCCGACCAACGGTGCAAAGGCGAATACCATGATGAGGTCGTTCAGGGCGACTTGGCTGAGGGTGTAGTGCGGTTCGCCCTCGCAGAGGTTCGACCAGACGAACACCATGGCTGTGCAAGGCGCAGCCGCCAGCAGGATCAGACCTGCGATGTAGGAGGAAATCAGGTCCGAGGGCAGCAGGGGCGCGAACAGGTGCCCGATGAAGAAAGTCGCGAGAAGCGTCATCGAGAAAGGCTTCACGGCCCAGTTCACGAAGAGCGTAACACCGACCCCACGCCAATGCTCGCGAACCTGCCCCAGGGCCGCGAAGTCGATCTTCAACAGCATGGGGACGATCATCAGCCAGACCAGGAGCGCGACTGGCAGGTTGACCTGGGCGACCTCGGCTGCGGCGATGAGCGAGAAAAGCCCTGGCACCAGGGCTCCGAGCGCGATGCCAGCCATGATGCACAGAGCCACCCAGACGGAGAGATACCGCTCGAAGGTGCTCATCGCGGGCGCGGGAACAGGGCGCGCGTCAAGATTGGTTCCGACCTGTGAGGTCATAGCATTATCCAGTGCTGTTGGATGTCGATCGGAAGGGATCAGGCTACGCGGTGGCCGTGGCTGCCGATGACGAGTTCGCCGTCTTCTTTGAAGAACTCGCCCTGTTGTGAGTCCTCGGGAAGAAGCTCAAGAACGACCTCTGATGGACGGCAGAGCTTGACCCCAAGCGGCGTCACCACGATGGGACGGTTGATCAGGATCGGGTGCACCAGCATGGCGTCGAGAAGCTGGTCGTCGGAGAAGGCCGGGTTGTCGAGGCCAAGGTCGTGGTAAGGGGTGCCCTTCTCACGAATGACGGCTCGGACCGGCACCCCCATCCTGTCGATCAGGCTCTTCAGCATGGTACGGGCCGGAGGCGTCTTCAGGTATTCGATGACGTGGGGCTCAATCCCGGCATTGCGGATGAGCCCAAGGGTGTTGCGGGAGGTCCCGCAGGCAGGGTTGTGGTAGACGATCACATCCATAACGATCCGCTTCAGGCAGTCTGGCGTTGGTGTGGGGGAACGTTCGGGTGCGTCGCGCCTTCAAGGGTCCCGATGTCTTGAACCCGGCTGGTGAGGGCTACAGCGTCAAGGCTCTGCAAGGGCAGGGCCAGGAACGCGGAAATGCGGTTCTTCATAAACCGGAATGCCTGATTGAAAGCCCGCTCCTTCTCCACATCGGAGCCCTCGACCGCAGCCGGGTCCTCGATACCCCAATGCGCCGTCACGGGTTGTCCGGGCCAGAGAGGACAGGCTTCACCAGCGGCGGAGTCACAGACGGTGAACACGAAGTCCATCACGGGTGCCCCCGGCCCTGCGAACTCGTCCCAAGACTTGGAACGGTAGCCGTGTGACGGATAGTCGTAGGCTTCGAGCGTCTTTACGGCCAAGGGGTTCACCTGACCCTTGGGCTGACTCCCTGCCGAGAAAGCGTTGAAGCGTCCGGCTCCATCCTTCCGCAGGATGCCCTCAGCCAGGATCGATCGTGCCGAATTGCCGGTACAAAGGAACAGGACGTTGAAGGGGCGGTCAGTCATCGGCTGTCTCTGAAGAAACACAGCAAACCTTCAGGGTCTCGATCAGCGGCGCGCAGACCTCGGGTCGGCCACCGCAGCAGTCCTGGAGGAGGTAGGTAGCAAGGCTCCGCACATGAGCGAGGTCGGCCCGGTAGATGATCGAGCGGCTTTGCCTTTCCGCGTGGATCAGTCCGGCCCGCGTGAGGATCGCGAGGTGCGTGGACATAGTGTTGTGAGGAACTGCGAGAGCACGCGCGATCTCCCCAGCAGCAAGTCCTTCTGGCTCGTGTTCGATCAGGAGCCGGAACGCATCCAGGCGCGTGCCTTGTGATAATGCAGCGAAGGTGAGGACGGCAGCTTCCTTATCCATATGTCGAGACTTATCGACCTTTTCGCCGCTCGTCAAGCCACCCTTGTTCGATGCTTAGAGCGAGTATCTGAATGCAATGACAGCCCTATACTTGCCCATAACCATAGGCATGGACCAGGACCTGAACTTCCGCCCGTAGAACCGCAAGCCTCACGGTCTCGGCACGATCCCTATAGAGGTGGGATCGCGCGAGTTCGTCGGCTTCCTCGCATGGCTTCTCGGGATGGGCAACGATCGCTGAGACGCGGCGCGGGCATGGTTGCACCATCATGCTTGCTGGCCAGTTCCTTCTCGCTCAGGTCTCAGGCTGCTTTGGCAGAAGGAACTCAAGGCCGTTTCTCCGCCCTATCTCAAGCACACGCGGAATGTCGGGCGCACCGGTCGGAGGTGGAAGCTCACGCGTGCCGGGCGGCATCGGATCACCCGCTTGACTGAAAAAGCCCTCGTGAGCCTTGCCGGGCGAATTGATAATCAGGAGCCTGCCGGGCTTGTCGCCTGTGTTTTTGAAGGTGTGAACGGCCCCATTGGGTATCTTCACGAAGCTGCCAGTGGTCGCTGAGACTGTCTCGTCGTTGACCGTAAACTCGAACGAGCCGTCGAGAACATAAAATGCCTCGTCGTCGGAAGGGTGCCTGTTGGGTGGCGCACCGGCTCCTGGCGCGGTGAGAGACTCCACAAGACAATATGCTCCGCCTGTGTCGGCGCTTCGCGCGTGGAAGTGCAGCAGGTTTCCGAGGAGATGGTAGGTGTCAGTCTCAGCAGCAGGCATGGTCGTCCTCCAGGGCTTAATGCGGAGCGCCTTGCTTCGCGTCTGCAACAGGAGTATCATAATGAGACTTCAGTATCAACAGGGAATTGAGTGTTGCGCCCCGCCAGTGGACGAACCAACCAGAAGGCTCGGACCCGAAAGGACCTGCTTGCCGCTGCTCGCGCTCTCATGGAGCGAGGAGAGATGGTCACCGTCCTGGCTGCTGCCAACGAGGCCGGGATTTCGAAAGCAACGGCTTACAGGTACTTCTCGGACTCCGATGCGCTGACGTTGGAGGCGGCGCTGGATGCAAAGGTTGTTCCACCTGAGGAGGTGGTCGGCGATTCAACCGATGTCAGAGAGAGAGTCCAGCGCGTCCAACGATACTTCTTCGATCTGACCCGCGAGTCTGAAACTCAGTTCCGGCTCTTCCTGGCCCGCGCGCTTGATGCCTCCGTGGCAGGCAAAGGCAAGATGATCCCGCAAATCCGGGCTGGCCGTCGCTTGCCGATGTACGAGTATGCTCTCGCTCCGGTTCGCACACAGATGAAACGAACTGAGTTCGAGTTCCTCGTTCTGTCTCTGTCTGCTGCTTCAGGGGTCGAGAGCTATTTGGCGTTGAAGGACGTGTGCCGTGTGGACGACGCCTTGGCTGAGAAGATCGCTGCGTCCAACATTGACGCCATTCTCGACAAGCTCCTTCCAACCATTGAAGTGTCTGCAACGCCAAGAGTCAGGGGGAGAATGCGCGGGAAGTAACAATTCGCTCATCAGCCTGAGCTTGCGCCCTATCATAAGACCTTAACTCCGGTGCCGGAGATCGTTGACCCGTTCCTTAATCTGCCGGTGGTGGCCCCAGGCGGCATTGCCGATGGTCGTGGACTGGCCGCAGCGCTGATGCTGGAGGCCGAAGGGGTGCTGATGGGGACGCGCTTCTATGCTTCATAGGAGGCGAAAGGACACCCCCAAGGCGAAACAGCGAGCCATCCAGGCAGGCGGAGATGACCCCCAGCGCAGCATTGTGGTTCACATCTCTCGGCGCAACATCTGGCCTCAGCCGTATACAGGAAGGGCTATCCGCAACACCCCCTCCGCCGGGCTGAGGCTGGACATGGATCACCCCGTCCACCGCCTCCTTTCGTTTGTAATTCGTGTTCTTCGCTCCAGTCGCGTCTACTTGTTTTGCCCAGTCTTCTGCTCATTGGGTTGGCCAGTTGTCTGTGGGGTGGCTCCGGTGGTCTGTGGCGGCTTCGTGACGCCTGTCGGGCTCGTTGGGGTGATCGAGCTTGAGGCAGCAGAGGTCCCGGTGGTCGAAGCCGGGCCGCTGGCCGAAGCGCTGGCTGATCCGCTGGCTGCTCCCCCGGACTGGTCGCCCAGGTTGATGACCTTTTCGCTTATGCTCTGGGCGGTGCTGCGAACGGTGTCGGCAACCTGTTCGGCAGCGTCGGCGACGTTATCAGCCCATTGGTCCACAGGAAGGTCGCGGATCGTGCGAGGAAGCTCCGTCAGGGACTGAACCGCGCCCTGGCGTCCTTTCGTGAGTAGGCTGTAGAGGGCATACCCGGCGAGAGCCACCGCACCCACGCTCAACAGGGGTTTGGAGGCGATTGTAGCTCCGACGCCTTTCGTGGTCTCCCGAAGGGCATACAGGGGCGCAGAGGCGTGGATCAACCGCTCCACCTCACGAAGACGATCTGGGCTGGTATCCACGTGAATGTCATAGCGTTTATCAGGGCGCTGTTTGGTTGTGATCTTGTTGCGAGGGAACCCACCTTGAGTGAGGCGTTGAATGGTCTGATCCACCGCTTTCTGATCGGGCAGAATGGCCCATGCACTGGTATGGGATTTGGGCATCGGAGGTCTCCCGTTGAGGTCAACGAAGAATCACCAGATGCCCAGGAAGGTTCCGGTGCCGCTACCCTGGTCCGACCCACCCTCTTCCATCAGCTTTCCCGGCCCGTTCTCTGTGATGATCGCGGCGCATGCTCCATCTTGCCGTTGATCCGGTAAATCCTGACCGGCGCTTTGCCGCGACTGGCAGGAGGCGGGTTCTGGCCAGCAGCGACAAGGGGCGGACCTGGACGACCTTTGGTAGCTTGAATCCGGCAGCGAACGTCCGAGGATGAGTGTAACAGACGGCACGGGCGGGATGATGGGTGGCATGGCCTTGGTCTGGCTTCTTGTCGCAATCCCGATCGTCTTCGGGATCACCGCGTTGGTGAAATACCTGCGCCAGTAGTCCGAAGCATCAACCCTCGATCGGTGGATCGCTTCCTTCTGAAGTGGGGGCTCTATCTTGAGACAACTGAAACGGAGAACGTTTATGCAAACCCTTTCAAAATTCGCTTTGTGCGGCCTTCTGGCTCTGGCCAGCACCTCGGCTCTCGCCCAGGCGACCTCAAACCCGCCTGCGACCTCACAGACTCCGCCAGCAGGCCCAATGCCCGGCATGATGATGCAGCCCGGTGCGGGTCAAGCCGCTCCCGACGCCCAGGCTCCACTCCAGCAAGGAGGGATGATGTCGGGCGGCATGATGGAATGCCCGATGATGAAGCGCAGTGCTCAAACGGCTGACGCCGTTAAGCAGCTACAGCAGCAGGTGGCCGAGATGCGCGCGATGATGGAGCAGATGAACAAGAAGTGACGATTTAACTCTGAAGGGGAATGGGGGCTGAGGCTCCCATTCCTACCCAGAACTGTAACACAAAGGATCAGTGGTGGCTGTGGTAGGCGTGGACGACGGCGTGGCCCCGTCCTCGCGCGATGAGCCAGCGGTTCACTGGGTAGGCGAACGCACCCGCGATCACGAGAGCCAGGGCAAGGCTGCCCCAGAACACCGGATTGCTGAGAGGAGCGTCCATTGCGCCAGGGATTACCAGCATAATGGCGTTGTCCACGACTTCCATGATGGTGATCGAGGCTGTGTCTGAAGCGAGGGCAAGGCTCACAGCACTGGTGAAGGGCAGCCCGTGCTTCAGCAACGGGAGCATGGTCAGGGCGTAGCCGAACAGGAAGGCGAGCGCGACCGCAAGCGCGATGGTGGCCCCATTACTCAAGCCAATGGCAGTGCCGATCACCATCCCGAGCACCTCACCGATCGCACACCCGGAGAGGCAGTGGAGTGTCGCGCTGAAGGCAAGACGGTTCAGGTCCCCAGGTCTTTGCGCATGGGCTACGTGCTCGTGATGATCATGATGAGCATGAGCGTGTTTCATGATGATCTCCTCAGCCGAGAGCCGCCAAGACAGGCATGGCAGGGTAGCCAGCCTGCTGAAGCGCTGCGAGCAGTGACCTTTCATCCGCCGATGATTTGACCCTGATCTCATGGTGAGAGGGATGTGCTTCCACCAAGGCACCAGGGTCGATCTGAGTGATGGCATGGGTGACTGCCTTTGCGCAGTCGCCGCAGGTCATATTGCGGATATGGAAGATGTGCATGAGAACCTCCTGAATTTCCGGGTTCCCATAACAGATAAACCTTCCCACAATGGGAGGGTCAAGAGCCTGCTCCAGGGTGCTCTGGACATCCTGCTGTCTCCCCAGCAGGACACGTTCTGAAAGGAAGGCGAACTCGTCATGGCCCAGTGCTCCGACCTTCAAGAGGATCGAGGCCGAGCAGCAAGATAATAGCAGACCTGGAAAGGCACAGGTTTGCTCCCAGGAGGTCTCCGGGGAAACGGCGAGCGGCTTCGAGAGCCCAGAAACAGAGCAAGGACTCCATTTTCAGACGCTGGGGGAGGACAAAATCCCAACAGGCGTCCACGAATTTCAATTTAGGTGTTTCAGCGGTGCCTTCGGTATTGTTCACCGTATTGTTCAACCGAAGGCTTTTTACATGACTATCACCATTGCACATACCCCGCCGAAGACGAAGCGCCCGAAGAAAAAGGTTGGTATCTTCCACTGGATTGAGCCTGACGAAGGGCCATTCATCTTCACTGCCCCATGGTCGAGTTTCGCGACTACGCCGTTGCTCTTGTGCAGCACGGGTCTACTTGGCTGAAACTCTATTGGGAGCCAGAGCCCAGCATGGCGTCGGACCGTTGCCCAGAGCGGATCAACACGCTGGCCACAGCTTTCCTGAGTCAACCCTCGACGATTCTCCTCAAGGGGCCGCTTCGATTCAGCGACAACACTGTCTATGGATCGGCCTATGTCCATTGTCGGACGGTGCTGATGCCGTATGTGAGGATCAGGAACGGGATCACCATTCCCGAAGCTGATGAGCGGATTGACCGGATGCTCTTGGGGTGAGGTTGCGTCTCATACGACGACCAAGGACCGATCGTGATCTGTGCAGACGAGGATGACCTGTTCGGAGCGAAGATGGCCGTTGGGTAAGGAATCAGGGTTCCTTTTCGGAAGCCGCTGTTCGCGTCAGGCAGCGGCTTTCCCACTGGTTTCTCGACACGCTCCCACCAGCGAGGTATCCTCGTCAGCATGGAACCTGTCGATAACGCTGCCATCTTCAAGGAACTCTGCTGTCGAAATCAACTACGACGCGAGGCAAGGCTTCCCTTGCTTGATCTCAAAGCCGAATACCGCCATGCGGTCATAGTAGCCGAAGCTAAGCGCTTATGGGCGATCCGTAAGCCGTACGAAGCTCAGGTTCGCGCCGAGATTCTCAACCAATATCGCGCGATTTACGGACCGCACTGGCCAAGCGACTCGGGCGGTCGCTGGATGCTGATGGGGCTTATGAGGAAAGCACTTTCCGAGCAGTATGGGTTTTGACGCTTACGCAATGTCGCGAGAGCATCACCGAAGGCTGGTTCGGCTCCATCCTCCTGGTCCCGAGGAGAAGTAAAACAGCAGTCCGCCGATTATCGCGAAGCGCTCGAATAGTTCTCCATTCTGACCCGGTCTAAGGATCAGACCAAAAACAGATGGACCGTGCGATAGCCACAAGGTCCCAGCCGTGAGGACAACCAGCGCCAGCGCCGTTACGCGGGGCCATAGGCCGATGAGCAAGGCCAAAGGTCCCAGGAACTCGGCTGCGACCATGATACCAGCGATGACCTCGGGATACGGCAGCCCTTTGGCCCTGAGTGAGGCCGCGAAGGCGGAGAACGCCATGAGCTTGCTGAAGCCGGACGGCAGAAACAGGGCCGCTACAAACACGCGACCGAGTAACAATGCGCAATCTTCACTGCGGCTCATCATCAAGGCCCTCCCAGTGTGACATCGCTTCTTGACGGTTCTGGTGGTGATCAGTTCTGTTGGTGGGGCGAATGGACTATAAGAGCCGTTAAAGACAGGTTACGTGAGTACAACTGGCAACACCTGCGGCAGGACGGTACCCAGATCGACTGACTTCCCTACATGATAATGTGCAGGTGAAATCGACGTAGCCACTTCTTTCCGAAGTGGGAGAGTTGATTAGCAGAGGGATAGAGGACCAAGGATGCCCAGGCTCAACCGAGTTCTTGAGACCGCCTTGTACGTCGCCGACCTGGAGCAAGCTGCGACCTTCTATGGCAACGTTCTTGGTCTGCCCTGCATCTATGAGGATCACCGCATGCGGGCCTATGATGTGGGTGGAAACGGCGTTCTGTTGCTGTTTCCGCAGGGTGGGTCTCTCCAGCCGATTGAGACCCCAGGCGGATTGATCCCTCCTCATGACGGCCAAGGGCCGATGCACGTCGCCTTTTCGATCTCGCAAGACGAACTGGAGGCGTGGCAGCAGCATCTGACAGAGGCCGGGGTTCCGCTGGAAGGTCGAACGCAGTGGCCAAGGGGCGGGGTTAGTGTGTACTTTCGTGACCCTGATGGCCACCTGCTGGAGATCGCCACCCCTGGAATGTGGAAGGGGTACTAACGGCGCTCTGGGCATCAAGCGCCGCATTGCCACTGGTGTCGTGGTCCCCTCAGCAGACTGATCGAGTCTTCAGCACTCTGTTACTCATCCTGCACCGTCCGCAGGTCCATTGCATCGATCATCTCGGTTCGGCGGGCTTCACGAACCCGGATTTTCTCCACCAGTTGGTCCAGAGTGCCCCGGCTGGAGCCAAATAAGCCGATACCCGCGATCGTGACAGCGATCCCACTGACCAGGATGATTGCGTCTGGGCGGATCAGTCCGAGAAGCGATGCTCCGAACAGCAGGATGCCCGCGACCACTGCGGCCTTTGCAACGATCATGCTCTTCCGGCATCGCTCTGCCGCATCAGTCAGGGTATCGATTTCAGCTTCAAGATCGGCGATCTGTTGATGGAGGTCAGTCATCCAGGCGTGCCATCAGTCAATGGGTTGATGCCGATCCACGGCTGAGGCTGATCGGGTGGGAAGAGCAGCTTAACCTCTTTTCCGATCAGCGGGGATATAGGGCATCATGCCCTTGGAAAGGCGATCTCTTGGGCATGCTTTCGCAATCATCCGCTCGCATCAGTTCTGACTTTTCATAGTGGTAGGATCGAGCGCTGCGGAGCACCATGTACAGCCGCCCAGCTTCCCTGCAAAGTGACTGCGACAGGTTGCATGTCAAAGGAATATAAGCCTTCATCTGTCGGATACCCGACAGACAAGCGACTGTGTTCCCTCTATTGTCGCACACAAACACGCGGCAAGCTGGGGATGACAATGACCGTTCACGTGTTGCGCCAGGGCTATGTTCACGAAACCGTACCATCAAACCGGAAGAATTCGCCTGATCGTCAGCATGCCCTTCAGGCTCTGATCGACACCTTGATCGACATTGACTTGGAGCATGAGCGCCAGCGTGAAGACCTGAGCAAAGGAACTCTCGACCCTGCTTCAAAGCATCGTATGCTGAAGAAACTCGGTGAGCAACACCGTCAGAGGCGCGAGCCGTATGTTCAGCAGTATATCGTCCGGCAACAGCAATCAGGGAGAAAAGGTAGTTTCCCTGACCCGAGCACCAGCGGATCATCACCCTTGAGAGGCTGACACGCTGGTGCCCCGGTACTTCCCCCATCTGCGGCGCGCGCACCTTGCCATCCAGGACACTTGTGGGGTGGAGTGCTCGGGTCCTGCCGAGGCGGTAGACGCTGCTGTTGTCATGGCTCTCAACCGCATGAGCGAGAGCGGCGACTGCCGACGCTGGGTAGACTGGTCGATTCAGATCGAGGCTGAAACAGGAAAACACGTCGCGACAGTTCCTATTGCGCTCGCCTGGAGGATGCGCCTGGAACGCACCTTTGGCTGACGAGTTGGCGTCGCCAGACGACTCATCCAGACCGGGTTAACGCGCAGGACCAAGGGTGAGCGACACACCAACCAAAAGCATGCAACACTCAACCTAAACGGCGTCCTTCTCCCTCCAGGCGAGGATGCGATCTGATGTCGTGACGGGTCTCTCGCTACACACGCTGGCACTGGTGCTCTCCTGGGCGGTGGCGGCTTGGCGCGCGATGGCACTCATCCTGGGCAGAACCGGCACGATGAGAACAACCTTGGCCTCAGCGTTCGTGACCTGGAACCGGCACCCAGTCCAATCTGTGTCCTCGCCCACCAACTCGTACAGCAAGGCTGACAAGCGTCGAGACGCGTCCTCTAAGCTGGCACACTCCTGATCTTCCAGCCTCAAGAGGCAGTGCTCACCGAGCCAGAACTGGATCGTGCAGGCCATGGCTTACTCCTTGCCGTTCTATCAATCACAGTATGTGCCTTGTCACCGGGCTTCAGCAATCATGGCGTGGTTCAACAATCCAGAAACAACAAACGCGAGCCCTACCGAGGCACTTCACTCGGCGCGGCTATGAAGCAGTCGTCTCTCACCTGTGCTGGAGTTCAGATCACAGGTGAGAAATAACCCATCGCGTGGACCCTTATTGTCTTGGCGTTGTTGCGGGCGCGCTCGGGTTTGTCGGAACCCTTGTAGTATCAGTTCACCGCTGCGCGTTCGGATTGTCGCGGAAGATTGGAGCTTGAGTGAGTTGCTCCTTAGTCATCGACAGCACAATCTGGTCCGGTAGTCCGTCATCCATGTCAGCGCCGGTTGTGCTGGTCGTTGTCGTCGTTGCCCCCGCTGCTGGAGCATTGGCGGAAAGGTTTGGATTGTCGTTCGCAGGCACAGGAGCCGAGGTGGTGGCTGGAGCGGCTGGTGCAGTAACAGCCCCTGCGGTGGTAGCACCCTGCTGTGCCATGCCAGGGTTGCCCGCGCTGAACTGAAGCGCAGTCATCGGGATGGCAACATCCTTCTCGCCGATGCCGAGGAAGCCGCCAACCCCAATGATGACGGCGTGCGCGCGCCCGCTTTGATCCATGAGTACATCGTTGATCTCCCCGATGCTCTCGTTATTGGCACCAGTCACGGGGGTGCCAATCAGCTTGGAGGCACGGAACTGAGTTTGAGGGCGCACCTCAACGAAGTTCATTGCGCTGCCCTGGCCCGCGTTCATCGGCGCGGTTTGTGTGCTCGCAGGAGGCGGAGCCGGGTTTGCGGGAGCCGGTGCCGGGGTGGTTTGTGCCAGGGCCGGTGCCGCAATGAGGGCCGAGCCCAGCAGGCCAAGAGCCAGATGTCTCGTCAGCATGTCGTCCTCCATGGGTTCGCGTCACAGGGACGCTGGTGGGGGAACGAGAGGCATATGCGAAGGTTCTGCTACTCTGATACTGATCACCAGAAGGTGAGGCAATTGTACCGTCAAGCTCAACCCAATCCTGAGCCGTCCATTTTGTTCACCAAGGTGCACTGGGTTAATTCCAGTCAGAGCAGGTCTGGTCCGACGAGGTGAGTTGCTCCTGGATTGTTGATCGTGTCGTGATGGAACGTGCTTGTTGGACGAACATTCAGGGAGTGACAGGCCGAAGACCACCGCGCCTCCCCCGAAAGTCCCTACTCCGATGCACGAAAGCAGCGGTGGTTATTATCCTGTCACCAAGCTCCTTGACCGGAGGTCCTAAGCCCCGCTTCGTGCGGGGCACCTTTTCCCATACTCTCAATACAGGCGTCCGCTCCTCCACGATTTACGCCTACTACTGAGTCTGGTCCGCATCTCGGAGAACAGAATGGACGACAGGGAAAACGAGCGACTGCGTCGGCTGGAGGAACGGATCGATCAACTCTCCGAGGCGCTGCTTGACACCCAGGACCAGTTGATCGAGGAGCAGTCTCGCAATTCAGCCTTGAAGCTGATGCTCTTCACAGTTGTCAGCACTCTGATCCTGAACAACAAACTCAAACTGGGTGAAGTGCTGAAAGCTCTTGCGGACGCCGAGCGACAGGCCGACCCAACCGACCCGGTCCGCGCGGCACTTGCCCATGAACTTCAGGAGTTACGATCCGAGTTGGGGCGGTTGTTCGCACCTGCTCAAGCTTCACCGTCACACGGTGTGCTTGCGACGTTGCAACGAGGCTTGCGAAGGGAAAGCTGAAGAGGTTCACCACCTCTAAGCGCCTGCGCTGCTGAAGGGAGCCAACACCACTCTCTGGTCCTCACCCGCAGATACGATGCTGCTCCTCCGAGCATGCACTTTTGCGGGTGAGACTGGAGGCACGAAACTATATCGAGTAGCGACAGAAAGCTTTGCCGCGCCTGTTGCAGCAGGACATGGAGAAACCATGATCTTTATTGTCACCGGAGACGGCGAGCATGGGCCAGTTTCCACCACGTGTGACTCGCCACGTGCGGCAGTCCAGCAAGCTCGGAAGCTGGCCGACGAAGGTGCACGGAACGTGCTGATCGATGCGGACGGCCAGGAGTATGCGCCTGCCGATTTTCGGCGTTTGTTCGTTGAACCCGGACCAGTCGGGACGTAGCCGGACAAAGGTCAGGCTCCTACAAATCACCTGCCTTCAGGTCCCGTCGTCCTCTTCGGAGGGGGTCTCGGACCCCAGAAGCTCAAACAGCCTCGCTACTGTCACTGCGCCTTCCGGCAGGTCTCCCTCCACGTACTCATGTTCCCAGGTAATCTCGTAGGGCACGTGAACCGCTCTGCCACCGATCGCGATCACCGGCAGCACATCGGATCGAACGGAGTTCCCGACCATGAGGAACTCGTCTGGGAACACACCATAGCGATCGAGAACGCGTTGATAGGTGACCTGATCCTTCTCCGCGACAATCTCGATCGTGTGGAACAACGGCACCAGCCCGGAACGAGCGATCTTGCTCTCCTGGTCGAACAGGTCGCCTTTGGTGATCAGCCATAGCTCATGATCTCGTGCCCGGAGCGTCTCCAGCACCTCACGCGCACCCTCAATCAACTCGACGGGGTGCTCGATCATGGTTCTTCCGTAGGCGAGAATGGTCTGAATGTCCTCGGCTGGAATGCGCTTGTCGGTCACCTCGATGGCGGTCTCGATCATCGACAGGACAAAACCTTTGATGCCGTAGCCATAGGTCGGAATGTTGCGCCGCTCGGTGTCCAGGAGACGAGCGTTCAGGATGTGGATGGGGATGTCTACATGACGGGACAGCAGCGCCCGGAACCTGCCCTGGGTCATCGAAAACAGGGTTTCGTTATGCCAAAGGGTATCGTCGCCATCGAAGGCGATCACACGCGGCAGGTCCATCGCAGCAGTTCCTTCTGGCAGTCTCTGCGTCCGGGCCGAGTTTACCTCAGTTCAACCGGAGTTGTAGCAAGGGCAGGCCATGAGCAACATTCCTGCCAGGGAACTGCCTACTGCTCGCCCATCCCCGCTTGCCCGGCTCCGGGCGGGCCACCACACCAGCAGGAACCAAGTTGAGGATCGCCCGTTGGGTCGCAGTCTGAGGAGCAGCCCTCATGTTCTCCAGCGACCTCGCGTTCTATATTGCGCTTGGTTTTGGTGCCCAGCTTGTGGATGGCGCACTGGGTATGGCTTACGGCCTGATTACTACTCCAGTTCTGCTCGCCTCGGGAGCCTCACCCGCCCTATCCAGCGCCAGCGTCCATGCCGCCGAGGTGGTGACGACCGGTCTGGCAGGTGCATCCCACGTCTGGTACCAGAACGTGGAGTGGCGCACGTTCCGCCGCCTTGCCGTGGCAGGCGTGATCGGTGGCGTCATAGGAGCTTATGTCCTCACCGAACTGCCGGAGACGCCAGTGAAAGTGTTTGTCACCCTCTACCTGTTGGGCATGGCCGTCCTGATCCTGCACCGGATCATCAGCGGCGTCGTCGTGCAACAGCACGTGAAGGGGACAATGCCCATCGGTATGGCAGGGGGCTTTCTGGATGCCATTGGCGGCGGGGGCTGGGGTCCGATCGTCAACTCGACCCTGATCGCCCGAGGCGCAACGCCTCGCATCAGCATCGGTTCGGCCAGCCTTGCGGAGTTTTTGGTCACAGCAGCGATCTCAGTGACCTTTGTCCTGACGCTGGACTTTGCAACCTATGGACAGGTGGTGCTGGGCCTGATCATCGGCGGGGCTCTGGCGGCTCCATTCGCCGGGTGGTTCAGCCGTATGCTGCCGCAGAAGGTGCTCATGAGCCTTGTGGCTTTGGTAGTCAGCGGGCTTGGTGTCTACAACGTCGTTCAACTCAGTAGCGCGTGAGGATTAGACAGGCTTGCTACTGGGAACCGAGGCGGTTCCGTGGCTTTGGCAGTTTAACCCGGAAGAGGCAGGGGTAAGGCGATAAGCTTGCTCGTATTTGTTGGGTTCTTGGTAGACAGAATCTTGCTGGCTATTTACGCTCTGTCAGCCTTTTACATGAGCAGAGGTATCGATGACGGTGCAACAATTCGGGGCTCCCACCACGACGATGTCTCAGATCGGTAGCTCCGCAAGTGGCTTGGGTCCAGAGGTGGCCACGACCCTGATCTGTGACAACCCGCTGCTGCGAAGCGGCCTTCAGCACATGCTGTCTGGAACGCCGTTCGTGATTGCCGAGGGAAGTCCTGCGGCAAACACGGAGCCGGTCAGGACAGCGGCTCACGAGCCTACTCTCGTGATCTTGGCTGTGGGCCAGCTTTCCAGGTGCGAGCCCGAGATGATCCGGCAGGTGAAGGAACGTCATCCCGCAGCACGGATCGTTGTTGTGGCCAATCAGTTTGATCTTGGCTTTGTGACGCAGGCGCGTCAGGCCGGGGTCGATGGCTTTTGTCTCACCAGCAGTGACCGTGAGGTTCTGATCACCTCTCTGGAACTGGTTATGCTGGGCGAGAGCATGTTGCCTGGGGCGGTGGTTTGCTCGCTCCTCGACAGTATGGCCATGAGCCCTGAACCGGAGCCCGCAAGCAAAGCCCCACACGAACCGAAAGCGTCTGGTGCAGGCTTGCGGAGCCTCTCTGCCCGAGAGGCTGAAATCCTGAGGTCTCTGATGGAGGGCACGCCCAACAAGTTGATTGCCCGCAAGCTCCATGTGACCGAGGCCACGGTGAAGGTTCACGTCAAAGCCGTCCTGCGCAAGATCGGGGTGGCCAATCGGACCCAGGCTGCCATGTGGGCGAAGGGACACCTGCATGCCTGACGGGTCTGCAGTGAGCATCAAGGCAGGAGATCGGGTCCGGGTGCACTATCATCCACCCGGTCCCGTCATCAGTTTCGTCGAGGGCGTGGTCAGCCGGGTCAATGTGACGACCTCACAAGGTGGTGGCTTTCTGATCGACATCACCCGAGATGTCTTCCTTGGCCGGGAGCAGCCGGTGAAGCCCGGCTATGAGCACTACGTGCTGTACAACCAGTTGGAAGACTTTCCAGAGAAGGTCGATGTGCTGTCTCGGGCGCAGAGGGAACTGGAGGGTCATCTGGAGCACAGATCAGAGCCCGACGTGGCACAACAGGTCGAACAGGAGCCTGAGACTGCGCCTGAGCCGAAGCCGCTGACCGATGCCGAACGTGATGCTGAGGAGGATGCGCGGAAGTTAGAAGACGAGGCGGACGGCTCTCAGGGTCAGGTTGAGCACCAGGACGGTGAAAGACGGGGCGGTCGGATCGTCTCTATCTTCGGGTGGCGCAAGTAACCGCCAAGCTTTGCGGCGATCACGACTTTCCCGTACCCTGCGTCACCTTGGCAATAATACTTTTGCGCAACGCTTGCTTTCCGAGCTTCGGATTATATTGCCAGACGTTATCACATTTCTTCCCACCAGCCGCAGGAGTCGGGGGATGCCTGCCTACCGTGACTTTCACAGTCGGCCACGCGGGTGGACTGGACCGCCGCTACCATCTTTGTCGGCTCCGTCTTTGCCGCCATGGCGCTTCTGGTAGCCGTCTGACCCCACTCAGCATCGGGCTCAGACGGCAAGCCGTTGGGTCTGGTACCCAGTACGGCTGTGCTCCCGCTCGATGCGAGACAGCGCCACCTCAATGTTGTGCGGCAGGGGCTGCCGGATCACCTCGGCATACAGAGAGCGCAGGTCATGGCCTATTTGGCGCAGCAGTTCGCTATCGGAAGCCACTGAAACATGGTTGCCGGTGTCTGCGCTTCTCTGCATGATTACCCCCAAATCGCATCCGACAGCGAACGTAGCGAGCCATTAGGTAGCCGTTAACTACGTTCTTCGATCCCTGTGGATAGCGGGCACAACTCGTACTTTGCTCGCTTTTTGTGCTTGTCAGTCATGTGGCGCAAGCGAGCGCGCGAAATGCCAGTGGCGGTGATTAAGTCAAGAGAATCGCTGAAAAAAGCTCCGACACAAACAAAGAACATCCGCCTTCAGAGAAGGAGAGCATCCTCGTCAATGGTGCCTACCAAAGAGGAGGCTGCGGTCACAGCCGGTCTTGTGGCCACAGGCGGCGGCGGTGAGGGCATCAACGTCCCCGGACTTGAGCGGTCTTGGGGCCACTCCGCTGATCGCTTGTTAGTTCCCCATACGCTGCCTTGTTCGGATTTCCCCGACTAAACAGTTCGCGGAGGATGCAGTTTGAGCATCCTGAATAAGGACATGGGGCTGTGGCTGAGCCGCAATCTCCCGAATGATCTTGGTCTTGATGGCGTCGATGAACTGGTGCTTGGCCCGCACAGGGATCATGAAGGCCCCCAGCCCACCAATGACGCAGTCTTGGAAATAAAGATCAAGGTCATCGATGTCCCAGGAGCCGGTGGGACGCTTCAGCATGATTGGCAGACCGTTGATGGTGATGCCCCGAGCTACCGCCTCATCGCGGGCCAGGGTCACGGTTCGACCCTGATTGTTGGGGCCGTCTCCTGACACATCGATGACCTGCCGAGTGGACTGGACACCGTTCTCGCGAAGCTGTCGGAGACTGAAGTCGATAGCTCCTGAGATGGACGTATAGCCGACACGATTGGTGGGGCTTTGGGCCAGACGGTCTGCAAACCGCAAACTGTCATTGGGCTCCTCAATTACGCTCCAAGGAACGATGACCTCCTGGTGCGAAGCACCCGCCCACTCGATATACGTGACGGCGATGCGTCCCAGCATACCTTTGTGGATGGCCTGATGGACCTCGGGGGAGCGGAGCGCCTCAATGAACCCCTGCCGTTGGAGTTCCTGCTCGTCTGGCTCCATGGACAGGGAGACATCGACTGCCAGAACAAGCGCGAGGTCAACCTCGGCTTCGCCCTGTGCGTCCGACGCTTCCGAGGCTGACATCATCAGCGCCAACAGCAGACCGGCAAAGCAGCGCGTGAGATTGACCATCCTAAGCTCCCGTTCAGACAGGACATATTATGGTGTGAAATAGGACAGCAGCCTCCTAAGACGATCCTGGTCTCGAACCTATGTGGGAGGTCTCAGTGGCAACACGGCGACTTCGGCTTGCCTGTAGCAACATCAGCAGCAACTGAAAGGTCAGGCTTCGGCGCAGCAGAGTGCCGCATTTTGTTGGCTCGGCGGATGCCTTGAATATGTTAGGCCAACCGAAGGCCGCGCAGTATCTGCTCAAGGCAGCCTTGTGCTTCCGCATCAAGGCAATCTGCCTGGGCGCTTGGGCGCAAGCTCTGGACTGGCGGGGAGGAACTCTTGTTTCAAGCCAACGCTTGCGCTTGAAGTACATAAACAGGATGTATCAGGGCCACCCAGAGAAGGAGTGTCCTCTTCAGAGGAGTAGGCTACGCTGACTTATAGCCGGAAAGTTGCTTCCAGTTTTGGCGTTGCTTCATATAGTTCAGCTTATTGGCAAGTGGCCTGCGAGCAATACAGGGGAGACTTCGACGATGAACTCATCTGATGCGAGCAGCCAACCCGCGCCTGACGTAAAGCGTGAGGCTGGAGAAGGTCGTCCCGACAACAAGCTGCCAGAGAACTCGCAGGAGAACCTCGACGCCCGGCTCGACCACGCTGTCGAGGAGACCTTCCCCACCAGCGATCCGATCTCAGTCCACATCACCAAAGGGCCTGAGCCTGATCATCATGACCAGGAAGCTCCCTCCTCATCGGCGGAAGACCATCTGGAGGAGTCGGAGCAGGACTTCACCGAGCAGCTTCTGGATCAGGTGCGGGAAGCCCTCCTTGATGTCAGCGACAGTGTGGCCGGGGCAGCCCAGGATGCCTACAACCAGGGTAGTCACTATGTTCGTCAAGCACGCGAACAGTACCCTGAAACAGAGCGATACATTCGTGAAGGGCAGCGAGCCGTGACCCATGGGGTGACAGGGAACCCGCTGCTCGCGCTGTTCATAGCAGGAGTGGCTGGGTACGCCCTGGCCTGGATGATCCATGGTCAACGCAAGGGTCGAGGGACCCGCGTGCCGGATCATGGGCGGACCAGTCGCGGATACGCTCCGCACCGGGAACGCTGACCAACACATATGTCGCTGCCGAGGGGATGACCTACTCGGCTGCCATTACTGCTTTCGCGATAGCATCTGGTCCGACCTCGGTCTTGCTGTTGATGTCCAGCAGGTTTGCTAACCTGTTCCGGGCGCGGTTCACCCGGCTCTTGACCGTCCCCACGGGAACGCCTGTAATCTGGGCAACTTCCTCGTAGGACAGGCCCTTTGCCCCAACCAGAAGCAGTGCCTCGCGCTGGTCTGGCGGGAGCTTCGAAAGGGCAGTGAGAAAGTCCTCATAGTCGAGGTGGGCCTGCTGGTCAGGGTGCGTCTTGAGCCGTGCCGCATAGGAGCCGTCCGGGTCCTCCACCTCGCGTCTGCGACTGCGGTACTCGGAATGGAAGCGGTTGCGCAGGATGGTGAAGAGCCATGCCTCCAGGTTCGTGCCGTGCTGGAACCGGTCGTGGTTGGCCCAGGCCCGCACAAGGATATCCTGCACCAAATCATCAGCACGGTCGCGGTTGTGTATGAGCGAGATGGCGAAGGCCCGCAGGCTCGGAACCGTCGCCAGCATCTGATCGCGCAGTGTGTCCTCAACTGGCATGGCGGGAGGTCTCTTGCTGTGTCCTGATCTGATAGACGAGCTTTGCCAGTCGTGGAGGTAAGGGTTGGAGGAGCAGGTTGGCATACATCGCCCGGAGGGCCGCACCAATTCGATCGTTCGTCTGGTCCTGCATGTCATGCCAGAGGCCATCGCCGCGCCATGCGTGAGGAACGACAATGATCTGGTCTGCCGACCAGTCTTCATCTTCCGCCCAAGACATGGGGGTTCCCTCCTGCCAGCCCGCTCTCTTGAAGGAGCAAAGTTTCAACGGCACCGGTTCAGCCCTGTTCCGAAGTTACAAGAGATTTTTTATCTTACGTTAGCCTTATGGGGCGCAACACAATAACTCAAAGTTCTCAGCACTCTGGACTACGATTGGAAGGCGGAAGCTACGGACAGAGGTAAGAAGTAAGCCCAGCAGCTTTGACCAGCACCGGGCGAGTAACTGGGTTTCGCAGGTTTAGACCCACGCGTGGAGGCGATGTGGGGACCGTGGCGGGTCCGTCTGGAGGGATAGTCCCTCGACCACGAACCCTTTCAGCGTGTAGCTCTTTGTGGACAGCCTCATCTCCGATGATGCAGGATCGTGCCTGGAACTGGATCATGACGGCTACGTTGCTCCCGACATAAAGGGGAGCCGGGGCATGCCACAGGTCGGGACAAAGCTTGTCGCGTTGGTCAAGCTGTGCAGCGTACTCACGATGGCGTCCGTCCTGTTGTTTACGATCAGTGCCGTACCCGCACGAGCCCAGGACATCTTCGGGTTCTTTCGAGCGTTCGCTCCACCTCCTGCACCTGCTCCAACCTACCATCCTTTCCGTTACTACCACAGCCCGGCAAGGGAGCGACGGAAGCCCAAACTGCGTCCCAAGCCTGCTGCCGTTGAGCAGACTGAAGCCAAGAAGCCAGTCAAGCCACGAACCCCCGGTGAGATGGACAACCCCGTTCCGGCTCTTCTGGCCGACAGCACCTTGCAACCCGGCGACATGGTGATGTTTCCCGATGGTCTACGGGTGTTTACCGGACGGGTACGAGGTCAGCACACCATGGCCGACTTCAAGTCGCTCGCGCAGGCTGGAAAACATCTCTCGCGTGCGACACGCAAGCTTGTGGCGCACCTGCTCCCGAGCGAGAACCCGGCCTGGAGCATGGACGGTGTGAAATCCGGCAGCAAGCTCGCAGCCAATACTGACGATGGGGACACGGCAACTGTCAAACGGGCGAGCAGCCACAACGGCTCACGCTACCGCTGAAAGGTGAAACTTCGGCTGGTACTCGCATCCGTACAGCGAGGGAAGCAGCTTCAAGAATTCCTCACTGGCTTGGTGCCGCTTGCGGAAACCTGTCGTTCAGTTGCCAGAAGGTCTCTGATCTCCGACAGGAGCTTTACGTCGGCAGGAATCTCCGGGGCTTGAGGTACATCGACCTTGGCGTCTTCCTGCCGCTTCAGGCGGTTCATACCTCTGATGACAAAGAAGAGGACCGAAGCCACGATGAGGAAGTTGAGGGCGACGGTCAGAAATTGGCCATAACCGATCACAGCCCCCTGCTTCTTCGCGTCAACGTAAGCCGCTCCTTCCTGCACCGTTGATGAGAGAGGCAAATAGTAGTTCGAGAAGTCTAAGCCACCTGTGGCGGCTCCGATCACGGGCATGATGATGTCCTCTACCAAGGACGTGACAATTGCTCCAAACGCCACACCGATAATGATGCCTATCGCGAGGTCAACAACGTTGCCGCGCAAGGCAAACTTCTTGAACTCCTCAACCATAGAGTTGGTCCTCAAGGGTAACTTCTTTACGACTTCAGGCTCTTGCTTCAGCGAACGCCAGAGAGCGGGAGCATACACATACGCAGGACAGTGAGCTACACTGGCGAGTTTGGATCGCCAACTGTTGCATCCGGCTCGCAGAGCACAACCCCAAGATGCTCAACGTGACCACCTGAGGCCGTGTCTGCTTGACCTCATGGGGCTCCAAGAAGAATCGACATACAAGCCGGGCGACAGGATCATTGTCACGTCTGTTTACTTATTCTACTATATCATCTGCTTTCATGGCTCGTGTCACACCTTCATCAAGCATTCAGACCTTCCTTCAAGCCTTCCAAGCACCTATGCCGCTTCCCGGACATCACGACTTCTTCCTGGTTGCTCTCTCGATCCTGATCGCGATGGCCGCATCCTATACTGCCCTCGACCTTGCTGGCCGCATCCAGGCCGCTCAAGGGTGGGCTAAACACGTCTGGCTTGCAGCCGCATCCTTCGCCATGGGGGGCAGCATCTGGTCCATGCACTTTGTTGCCATGCTGGCCTTCAGCATGCCCGATATGCCGACAGATTATGATCTCACCCTCACGGCCATATCCTTCGCTTTGCCCATCCTGGTCACGGGTGTCGGATTCCATGTCGTGAGCCGCTCGGGCCAAGGCATCATGGCCCTTGTCCTGAGTGGCCTCCTCATGGGCCTCGGCATTGCAGGAATGCACTACACCGGCATGGCTGCAATGCGCATGCCTGCTGATCTCAGTTACGACAGCTTGTGGGTTACCATCTCTGTCCTGATCGCCATTGGCGCTTCCACGGTCGCGCTGTGGCTCGCCTTCCGGCATACAGGTCTGCTCCAGCGCCTTGTCGCCGCCGTTGCCATGGGAGGTGCCATCTCGGGCATGCACTATGCCGCCATGCAGGCGGCTGTCTTCACAGCCCATATGAGCGTGGATCACGCCCATGGGCAGGCGAATCTGGGACAGACCAACCTCGCCTTGGCAGTCTCCGCTACAACGTTCCTGATCCTGTTCCTGGCGCTCATTGCCGCTATGTTCGACCGCCGCTTTGCTCTTTTGGCCGAGCGGGAGGCCACCGCCCTGCGCGTCAGCGAAGAGCAATACCGAACCCTCTACAAAAAGACCCCGCTGCCCCTGCACTCCCTCAACGAAGCCGGGATCATTGAACACGTGAGCGAGGCATGGCTCGACCTCCTGGGCTACCGCCGTGACGAGGTGGTGGGGCGTCCCATCACCGACTTTATGACCGAGGACTCGATCCACCGTCGCGCCCAGGTGGTCTGGCCCATTCTCCTGCGTGACGGCACCATGAAGGATGTCGAGTACCGCCTGATCAGCAAGAGCGGGGCGATCCTGGACGTGCTGATGTCGGGGCGGGTCGAGCGCGACGCTGACGGTCGGGTCCTCTCTATTCTCGGTGGGGTGGTGGATGTCACCGCCCGGAAAAAGGCGGAGGAGGCACTGCGGCAGGCCCAGAAGATTGAGGTGGTGGGTCAGTTAACGGGTGGAGTCGCGCACGACTTCAACAATCTGCTGGCGGTGGTGCTGGGCAATCTCGACCTCCTGCGCAAGCGGGTGCCTGATGATCCGAAGATCACCCGCCTGCTCGACAGCGCTATTCAGGGCGCGCAGCGCGGAGCCGCCCTGACCCAGCGCATACTGGCCTTTGCCCGCCGTCAGGACCTCCGGCCCGAGCCGGTCGATGTGCCTGACCTCGTGAAAGGGATGAGCGATCTGCTGCAACGGTCGATTGGTCCCATGGTGCGGATCGAGACCCGCTTTCCTCTCGGCCTGTCGCTGGCACAGGTGGATGCAAACCAACTTGAATTGGCGTTGCTGAACCTCGTAGTCAATGCTCGCGACGCCATGCCGGACGGCGGCACCATCACCATCGCAGGCCAGGAGCAAACCATCGGCTCGGATCATATCAGCGGCCTTGCACCGGGCCGGTATGTCTGCCTGTCGGTGCGTGACACCGGATACGGCATGGATGAGGCCACCCTGGCGCGCGCCATGGAGCCGTTCTTCACGACCAAGGGGATCGGCAAAGGCACGGGTATGGGTCTGTCGATGGTGCACGGGCTGGCGGCGCAGTCTGGTGGGCGCTTGGTCCTGAAGAGCCGCAAGGACGAGGGCACGACGGCTGAGATATGGTTGCCTACCATCCAGGTCCCGGCCAGCGTACCTGCCGAGGCAGCCCGCAAAGCTGACGCGGCCAGTCCAGGATCGGACATGACAGCGCTCACGATCCTGGTTGTCGATGACGATGCCCTTGTGCTCCAGAGTACGGCAGCAATGCTGGCGGACCTCGGTCACCGGGTGCTGGAAGCAAGCTCCGGGCGTGAGGCACTGGAATACCTGGGTCGTGCCCAGTCCATGGATGTGGTGATCACGGATCAGGCGATGCCGGGCATGACAGGGGTGCAACTTGCAGCGACGATCAAACAGCAGCGGCCTGATCTGCCGGTGATCCTTGCCTCCGGCTATGCCGACCTGCCGCTTGATCTGGAACTGAGCCTCACTCGTCTCAGCAAGCCCTTTGGGCAGGATCGTCTCGCCCAAGCCATCAATGCGAGCATGCAGAATGCGTCGGCTGGCAAGGTGATCCGGCTCCGCCCGAAGTAAGCTGGAGATCAGGTTTGACAAAGGCAGCACCTACGGAGGAGCAGGTCTACCGGTCGAAGCGATTGTTGTTAACGGTCACGCTTGTCTGTTAAGGTAAGGTTCAATCCAGTTCGCCCAAGACCTATGCGATGGACACAAACAGCAACAGCAGGCCGCTTGTGCTCGTCCTGGAGGATGAGGCCCTCATCGGCCTCAACCTCCGAGATGACTTGCAGGATGTAGGATACCGCGTCGAAGGCCCCTTCACCACCTGCGCTGCCGCGCTTGAGTGGCTTGAGGCGGCCACGCCTGATACGGCGATTCTCGATGCCGCCCTGAAGGATGGACCCTGCCGCGCGATTGCTCTGGAACTCACCCGCCGTAAGGTGCCGTTCCTGATCTATTCCGGCTATCACGAGGACCGCAAGCTTCTGGCCGAGTTTCCCCAGGTGACTTGGATTGAGAAGCCTGCCCCATCCTCTGTGCTCGTGGAAGCCTGCCAGCAGCTTCTGGTCCGCTGTGACAGGATTACTCAAGAAGGTTGACTGCTTCGCTCGAACCTTATTGCACCATGCTCGTTCTCATACGAGTGATGCTCCTGCTGGTATTCCCTTTGTGCTGAACGACAAGTTGCTTCCGCCCTGGAACGAGAACGCCCGGATTGCTGCCCTGCGCAGCTACCGGGTGCTCGATACGCCGCCAGAGCCCGAGTTCGATGCTCTGGTGCAGCTTGCCGCACGAGTGTGCGGGGCTCCCATGGCCCTGATCAGCCTGATCGATGAGCGCAGGCAGTGGTTCAAAGCCGAGGTAGGGTTGGGTGTCCGTGAGACCCCACTGGACCGCTCCATCTGCCTCAACGCTATGCTGAGGCCGGGGCTGACCGTTGTTCCCGACCTGACGGAAGACCCCCGGTTCGCCGCCAACCCACTGGTCACAGGCGAACCGCATCTGCGCTTTTATGCCGGGGCGGTGCTGCGAACACCCGATGGAGTGCCACTGGGAGCCCTGTGCGTGCTCGACCATGTGCCACGTGAACTCACGGATGATCAGGCTTTCGCCCTCACAACCCTGGCTCAGCAGGTCATGTCGCAACTGGACCTGCGCCGGGCCATCGCGGAGCGGGACGATGTGCTGGAGGCCAGCCGCAAGGTGGAGGAGCGCCAGACTCTGCTGGTGCGAGAGCTTCACCACCGGGTGAAGAACACCCTGGCAATGGTCCAGGCGCTGGTGGGAGCCACCGGTCGGTCCAGCGGCAGCTTCGCGGAGTTCTACCGCTCGTTCTCGGACCGGATCACCTCCCTGGCAAGAACTCACGGTCTGCTGACCGAGGACTACTGGCAGACAGCCCCGCTGCGGGAGATCGCTCTCAGCGAGCTAAAGCCTTTCGCCGAGAGCAGGCAGCCCCGGTTTATGCTGCTTGGTCCCCCGGTCGAGCTTGCGGCTGATCTGGCCGTGCCGGTGGGTATGGCGCTGCATGAACTCACGACCAATGCGGTGCGCTATGGGGCTCTGTCGGTTCCTGAGGGCTACGTTGAAGTCAGGTGGAGTGTCAGCAAGGTCGAGGGTGTCAGAAAGCTTCATCTGCAATGGACAGAGATCGGTGGACCTCCGGTAGCCGAGCCGCAGCACAAAGGGTTTGGCTCGACCTTGCTTCAGCGCGTGCTGCCGATGCAATGCAATGCTGAGGTGGAAGTCAGATATGACAGGGCGGGCCTGCGGTTTGACATGGTCGCACCGTTGATCGAGCAGCGGATGGTCCCGGAGTATTAGCTTGCGCTGAGGCTCGCAGAAGAGTGGGCCTTTGTCCGATTGCGGGAACCGCAGGAGTGGATGGTAGCGCACCCGGACCTCGCCTCCAGGCGTGACGCCCAGGGCGACCCTTCACCCATGCAAAGTACCCTCTCCAGCAAAATGGGATGCCCAGCAATTGGTCACCTATGGTTTGTTCCCTTCGCTGCCATGCTCCTTCAAAGGAGCTTCGACGCGACAGATCACACCTGACGGATCATAGGTCAGGCGAACAGTGCCTCTCAGGTCCAGCGCCAAGCTGCGCTCGATCACGAATGCCAGCAGGAGCGCTCCCGCTCCAAGCCCCGCACTGGTGCGCCTTAATCCCCGTACCCTGCCAGTCGAGATTTGGTCCGTTGTCAGGTTGCCGCTCCCCACTCTGTTGTTGCTAACTCCTGTCCCGCTATATAGGGCACCTGACCTTCAGGACGTTCCATGCACATCCTTATCGTTGATGATGATCCCGACACCCGTGCCTTGGTGGCTCGCGCCCTGGCTCAGGAGTTTCCTGAATGCGAGACCCACGAGGCTGGTGATATGGCGAGCTTGGAGCGGGCCTTGGCCGAGGCTTCGCCCGACATTCTTATCTCCGACTTCGATCTGCGCTGGACCGATGGCTTGAGGGTCTTCGATCTCGTCAAAGCCAAGAGCCCACCGTGCTGCTCGGTCATGTTTACCGGAACAGGCAATGAGGAGCGTGCTGTGCAAGCCATGAAGCATGGCTTCGACGACTACATCGTCAAGGGGCCGAAGCAACTCAGGCGGCTGGCAACGAGCACCCGACTTGCCTATGACCGTTGCCGGGAGCGTCGTGAGTTAGAGGAGAACCGCGACCTTGTTCTCCAGGAGCTTTACCATCGGCTTCACAACAACCTTCAGGTTGTGATCAGCCTGATGAATCTCACCTTCCGGGCCATTCCCGACGAGATGAGCCGAAGCCAGATTGCTGATCTCATGCAGCGCATCCAGACATTGAGTGCCTTGCAGGAGCAGTTCTTCCGCTCCCCCGACTTCCGGCGCGTAAACTTTGCATCCTTCTTAGGTGAGCTTACCCGCAACTTAGTTGCTTCAATAGGTCGTCAGGTCACTCTGAAGGACCGCATAGAGAGCCTCACCATCCCGGTTGTCACAGCAGTACCCCTGGCCCTCATTGCGAATGAGATCATTACAACTGCTCTGAAGCACGGTTCCCCGGATGGCCGAGGTCGAACCTTGACAGTTCGTCTGACACAGGCTGTTGATCACGCTGTGCTGACCGTCGCCAGCGATGCACATGCTTTCGAGAAGGAGGATGCAGGTTCTCCTCGCGATTTGGGCATGCACCTCGTACGACGGCTGGCTTCGCAGATCGACGCCGAGATTGTGCTGTCAGAACAGGAGACTGGGAGCGAATGCCAGATCAGCATTCCCCTATAAACAGCAAGTTGCGGGTTCTCATTGTCGAGGACGAGTTCCTGGTGGCGGACTACCTGTGCGACCTCATTGAAGAGGCCGGTCACGAGGTGGTTGCAATCACGCCATCGGGGGAGCAGGCAGTGGCATGTCTTGAGCAGAAGGTCATTGATCTTGCAATCCTGGATATCAAACTCAAGGGCAAGATGACGGGCATTGATGTGGCCGCAAGCACCCGTAATGGAGCAATCCCACACGTCTTCATCTCCGGTTCCGGCGACCCAACCACATTCAAGGCCGCGCAGCAGACGGAGCCACTCGCGTTCCTTCAAAAGCCGCTCGATGCGCGGCGGCTCCGAAGCATCCTGGATCAGGTTGCGGGCGGCTCGCGGCCCAACCCAACCGGATAACACGGGAACCGTGGCCTTATAGGTCTGTTGACTGCGAGAGAGGATGACAGCGAATAACGTAGCGCGGTTGCCGAAATCCTGAGTTCTCTGATGGAGGGCACGCCCAACAAGCTGATTGCCCGCAAGCTCCATGTGGCCGAGGCTACCGTGAAGGTTCATGTCAAAGCTATTCTGCGCAAGATTGGGGCAGCCAATCGGACCCAAGCTGCCATGTGGGCGAGAGGGCACCTGCATGGCTGAGGGGTCGGCTCTGAAGATTGCGGAAGGTGATGAGGTCCGGGTGCATTAGCATCCACCCGGTCATATGCCTCCGCAACAACGTCGGTGAGCCCCTCGTCGAAGGTGATCTCGACCTGGAGGTCTGTAGAAGCTACAGCGGCATCTTTTTGTCAGGCTTGGCTGTTTCACCGGTATCCCAACGGATGATGCTGATGCGCCCGTCACCCTCGATAAACGCCTCCTTGACCTCGCCACAGTCATCGATCCCCTGCTGGCGAAGCTGAGACGTCCAACTCTTCTTTGGTAATCATCTCCTGACGCATGTTGCGCGCCAGCATGCGCCCGTTCTCGATGAGCTTCAGCGGCGGGCGGGTGAAGCGCCGAAGCGGCTTGAAGCGGAAGCCGAGCCAGTCGATGAAGACATTCCAGAACACGATCGTGAGAACCAGGAGCGCCCCTTCGGTGATCGACTTGTACTCCCCGGCCATGGCATTCTGGGCCGCATCGGCGATGAGCACGACCACCAGGAGGTCTGCGATGCCAATCACGCCTGACTGACGCTTCAGGAGGAAGCGCAGGATCAGGAACAGCATAATGTAGGTAAACGTCCCGCGCAGGAAAATTCCCGCAAGAGGGGCCTGGGGCACGAAAAGCTCGTGCCAGTCGATCCCGAAAAATTCCATGTCGTCCTCCCGCTCTGGGAGCCAACGCATTCAAGGCCAGACGGACTCTTTAGAAATTGTCCTTCGGGGAGCCGATCTGTCCCGTCTCTGCCGCAACCTCAAAGGACTGAAAGCCAACCAAATTCTATTCCTTGGCCCCTGTGACGAGGAATCATCACTCTTCTCCTGCGGGCAAGGCGCGGTCTTCAGCAGAACCGTTGAAAACAGTTGTCCTTCCGCCCCTTGACGGTCGGCATCAACGGTCGGGAGAACGGTTCCAACGATGATTGCGTGGTGATGATGTGATGACCGTGGCGAACATAAGCCTTGTGCATCCTCGCCGCAGTGGTCATGCAGGCGACCTGCTGCCAGTCGGTTTTTCAACCGTTCGCCCGTCGCAGAAGGTGGACGTTGTCCAATCGTGACTGGACCCATGCGGCAGCTTCATCAAGGGTCTCGAAGACGACCAGAGTTCGCCCTTGATCACAGCGCCCAAACCCTGCTTCCACGTGCCACAATCCCTTCAGCTTGGGATCGTGCGTCTCTCCGTCCAGACGGGCCAGCACAGCAGCAAGCTCGCCTTCCGCCAGCACAAGCTGACCTTGCGTGTCATGGCCGTCAATGAGAACGGGAATGGCTTGGAAAGTGATCACCTTGGGCACGGCTACGCCTTGGCTGGGGCGTGAGCGTGGTCCTGCGGACACCCGAGGGAATGAATGCCTGTTGTACGATACCGAACAGAACGGAAGTAAGGCCGTTACGTACGATTTCGACCAAAAGGTCATCTTGTCTCATCCCGGCAGGACTGATGGCTCTCATGTCGATCCGTCGTCTGCGGCCTGGGCCTGTGGCGGATTTCCGACCACGATCCTCCAGGTCCTGAACTTGGGGCTGACCTCCTCAAACCGGTGCCATGCGCCAGCAGGCACCATCATCACGTCACCTGCGGTGAACTCCACCCGCGCTCCATCTCGGCAGCGCAGCACCCCGTACCCTGAGATGATGACATAGAGGATGTCCGCCTCAGCGTCCTCAGCTATAGTCTCAAGACCATCGATACCGTAGATCGTGACGGCGACGTTGGAGCGGTTGAGCACCTGTGTAATCGCGTGCCCGTTCGTCAGCCCTGCAAGCTCAGCAGTGGCTGTCAGGTTCGCTGGACGGCCTGGGTCGGTGGGAAGCATCAGCCATCACCTTACGCAATCTGCACGACCAGCCCCTCAGACCAGATCGCCCACACGATCAGCAGTGCCGTCCTGCTTGTCATGTGCCCGGTCGAGGTGGAGGTAGTTCGCATTGTAGCCTGCGATCTCCCTCAGTCGCTCAGGATCAAGGATCGTCAGGGTTTTGTTCTTGAGGGTGATGAGTTTCTCCTCTCTGAGCTTCTGGAGCATGCGGCTGACGTGCATGGGGGTGAGCCCGGTCGCATCAGCCAAGTCAGCCTGCGTGAGCGGGAACTCCAGGGTTTCATCCGTGGTCTTCTCCACCATGCGATAGCGCACCAGCATCTCATAGAGAAGGTGCGCGATCTGCTCGTGAGCATCCCGTCTGCCGTGGTTCACCACCCATTCGCGCAGCACCGCTAAGTCGGTGAGCGTGCCCCACCAGAGGGCCTGGGCAACGTTGCCTTTGTTGCTGAGCAGGTCCCTCATCTGATCGCCCGAGATCAGGGCGACGGTCGTAGGCGACATCGCCACGACTGAGTGGTCCATCTCCTTGAGGATGAAGATTTCCGCGTCGCACAGGTCACCCGGTACCAGAAAGGCCATGATCTGGCGTCCGCCGTCCGGCAGGAGCTTGTAGCGGGAGGCGAGGCCCGACAGCACAACGTGGCAATCAGGCGCGTGATCACCTTCCTTGAGGATGTCTTCGCCGGGTGCGTATTGCCGCTGCCGCTCCGAGATCAGCCTGTCGAGTATCTGTCGCTCCTCGTCCGAGAAGCGGGTGAACTGCTCCATCTTCATGGTCCAGGGATTCGCCACGATGAGCCTCCTATGGTGTTGAGCGGCAATCTTGGCTTGTGACCAATGCCTCAGGCGAGGTTTTGGTCCGCTTTGTTGGTCGAATTCGTACAGAACCGATCCATGTTGTTGGCGAGATGCCGTCCCTCTCGTACGGTTCCTCATCACCTGCACAGTTCTCTGGGCTCAGGTGACTGAGGGACATCGTGTGCTCTTGCCCCGTCAGGGAAAGAGCCATGACCATCTCCAAGTCCGCCGTTCGCAATCTGCTCCTCCGGGCCATGTCACCGGACGACTTTGCTCGTCTGAAGCTTCATCTTGAGCCGGTAACCTTGAGCCTGAAGCAGGTGCTGGTCGAGGCCAATCAGCCCATTGAGCACGTTTACTTCATCGAAGAGGGGCTTGCGTCGGTTGTGGCCATCAGCCCGGACAACGAGCGCCTGGAGGTCGGGCACATCGGTCGCGAGGGTATGACGGGCGAGCCCGTGATCCTCTCGGTCAATCAGACGCCTCTCCAAACCTTCATCCAAGTGGCTGGATCAGGGTTGCGGATGCGAGCGGAGGACCTCGCGGCAGCCATGGAGAGCAGCCCCTCGCTCAAGGCTCTGTTGCTGCGCTGGGTGCAGGCGCTGATGATTCAGACGGCTCAATCAACCCTGGCGAATGGCCGCTATACTATCCAGGAGCGCCTCGCCCGTTGGCTGCTCATGTGTCATGACCGCTTGGATCGTGATGACCTGCCCCTTACGCACGAGTTCCTGTCCCTGATGCTGGGGGTCCGGCGCTCAGGGGTGACGGAGGCACTGCATGTCCTGGAGGGCATACAGGTCGTCAAGACAGGCCGGGGCCGCATCCACCTTCTCGACCGTGAACGGCTCGAAGACATCGCTGGCGGATGCTATGGGTTATCGGAGACCGAATACACCAAGCTTATCGGATTACCGCTTAAGCAGCAAGTATGACGGGTTGGTTCAACATCACATAAGAATGACTGCTCTGGCTTCGTCTTGAGAGTTATTCACAAGAACGACAGGGAAAGCTTGGAACTGCGACCAGGATTTGAGTTCAAGGGAACAGGACTGATCCTCATTCCTTCCCTGGATCGCTTTGGTCGAGTTGAGCCAGAAGGTCCAGGAACTGCTCAGGAAGCGGCTCCCGCACAAGACTGTCGTACATCGCTCGCAGGTTGGAGGCGATGTGGCGCTGCGCATGCGGACCGACTGTGGGGCTGATCTCTTCACCGGGTCGGATGAATGGGAAGGCTTCAAATACGCGGTCGCAACCCACCATTATCGACATCCTGTGTTCCCCCGCCTGCGGTGCCATGCACCCACAGCCAACGCCAAGGTTGAGACAAAGTTTCCCCGAAGTGTACGAAACCGCACATTTGTCGCGGGATAGCCTTCATCCAGACAACTCGCTTGAACCGGCGCTCCCTGCCTGTATATCCGGTTCTGCTGCCTCCCCTGGCCGCGAAGACTCCCACCTTGTCGATCTTTTCCCGAGCATGTCTGATCTGACCCAATCCTCCGTTCGCAATCGGCTGCTGGCAAAGCTGTGTTGTGAGGACTTTGACCTCCTTCAGCCGCATCTTGAGCCCGTTACCCTCAACAGGGGCGACGTGCTGATCACGCCAAACCAGCCGATTACCCATGTCTATTTCCTTGAGGCAGGTATCACGTCGGTCATCGCGAACACGGAAGGCGGACGGCGGATCGAGATCGGCTGACCGGGCGAGATGGTCTGGCGGGTACCCCTGTTCTTCTCGGGGTGGATAGCACCCCGCACGAAACCTTCATGCAGATCGCCGGGTCAGCCCTGGGGATCGAGACGGAAAACCTGCGGCACGCACTCCAGCAAAGCCCCTCGTTGCATTCTCTGCTGCTCCGTTATGTTCAGGCATTCACGATCCAGACCTCGCATACGGCTTTGTCCAACGGCAGCCACAAGATCGAGGAACGCCTCGCCCGCTGGCTCCTGATGTGCCACGACCGGGTGGATGGGGATGACCTGCCCCTCACCCACGAGTTCATCGCGCTGATGCTGGCCGTGCGCCGGGCGGGTGTGACGGAGGCGCTTAACATCCTCGAAGGGCGAGGGATCATTCGCACGGGCCGAGGCAATATTGTTGTGCTCAAACGGGCGAAGCTGGAGAAGGCGGCAGGGGACAGCTATGGCGTGCCAGAAGCTGAATACCACCGCCTGATCGGGCCACTCACCTGATCGCGGGGACACCAGCGAGCCCTATCTGCCGCAGTCCAGGCAAGATCAAGGGTTCGGAACACCTCCGTGAACGATGGCTTCCACCCCTCACGCGGCTTCCCTCGAACCTGCTGATTGTCAGCCCGCTTGTTCCGCTTGGATCAGGATCAATCCGCGCTACGCAACGGGCTGCTTCATGCCTGTGTTATTGTCACCAAGGTTGATGAACAGGTAGTCCGGGCTGAAGGTCCCGACCTCCTGGAGCCGCTCCCAATCCGGGATCATCACCTCGCTGCCGGTCCAGGTGATCAGACCATCGCTGCGCATCTCCTGAAGGGTCCGATTGACATGGACATTCGTCATGCCCGTCGCATCGGCGAGATCAACCTGCGTCACCGGGAACTCGAACCTGGAGCCGTCACCCTGACCCGCCACCTGGAGGCGCAGCCCCATCTCGCACAAAAGGTGCGCGATCCGCTCGTAGGCCGTTCGAGCGCCAACATTCACCACCCATTCCCGTGCAATGGAAGCGTCGGCCAGGGTCTCCTGCCAGAGCGCACGGCCAATCGCCGGATGGTCGTCCATGATGCCGAGAAGAGCGTTGCGCGGAATCAGCGCCACTTTGGCAGCCGTTAACGTGCTGATGCTGTGATCCATGGACCCGATCACCAGCCCGTTCAGGTCACACAGGTCACCTGGGATGACGAACCCCATGATCTGGCGCTTGCCTTGAGGCAACAGCTTGTAGCGGCAGGCCCAACCCTCCAGAAGAAGGGTGCAGTCCCTGGGCCGCTCTCCTGCCTGGATCAGGTTCACTCCTGGCGGAAGGTCACGGGTGCGAGCCACCGCTCTTTCGAGCGTTTGCTTCTCGATGTCGCTGAGCACGGCAAGACGCTCAAGCTTATGGATCAATGGGTTCGGCATGGTTGCATCGTGACACTCGCTTGTTGTGAGCGAAAGGTAAAAGGGGCTGGGATGCCTGTCAAAGCTCAGGATGCCTTTGCGAGCGGTCCCGGTGAGCACGAAGCCACCAGCACGTCGATCAGGGTTGCCTGACCCACCGGCTTCTCAATCCAGGTCACGTGCCGCAGTTCTTCCGGCAGGTCGGCTCCCTGTGGATACCCCGAGTAGATGATGACAGGCACGCCGCGCTGAAGCAGGGTGCGGGCGACCTCGGTGCAGAAGCCGTCTTCCAGCCTGTAATCAAGAAGGGCCACATCGGGCGTCTCGACCTCAGCCCAAGCAAGTGCGCGATCGCAGGACGCGAAAGGTCCGACGATCTGCATCCCGGCCTCGTGCAAGTAGTCTTCGAGCGCCATGCCGATGAGCGCCTGATCTTCGACAACGAGGCAGCGGGGCTGAGGGAGAGTGCTGGGGAGCATCAATCAGGGGCTTTCACTGAGCCCCCAATATGCGCTCTGTTGGAAGCAACCGAAAGGCCAATGCTCAGGTTAGTACCAAGCTCAAGAAGCTGAAGGAACCCAAGTCTCTCTCAGGGTTCCTTCAGCTTCAAACTGGCGACTACGGGTGCTGCGGGAACTCGAAAGCCTGCTTGAAGTCGACGTGTTGAGCCTCAGTCAGGTCAACCCTCCATCCTCCTGGATCAATGTATTCCCGGTCGTCTCTCCCTTTGTGTCCGATGATCCAGTGAACCATTTGGCTCTCAAGGGGACTGTCTTCGTCCGAAAACTCTATCGCCCAAACCTGCTTACCATCATCACCACGGGAGACCCGTACGCGAGCCTTTCTGTCCGTGCTCAATGGCGGGGTGTATTCGACCTGATATGATGTCATAGCCGATAACACCTCAACTTGAAGGCGACCGTCGCCGCGTTGTTCTTGAACTCGATTCCGAGACCATACTTATGATTACCATCCGTGTCCTAATCAACCAGAGAACTGGGGCTTGCCGATGCCCTCAATGCACATGGGGTGTGGACACCACGGGGTGGTACATGAAACACAACGCTGTAACGGTGCTTTGATCGTCCTTTCGAGAAAGCGGAAGCGAGAGTATACTTCATGGCAACAACCCATTGCTTCACCCGTCCGGTCAGAAATTCCTGTCAGGAGAGCAAGCACGGAAGGCTCTCGGCCCGCCTTCAACCGCCATTCTGCTGCGTCGCGTCAGGTTCATCCGTTCGCATTGGTATAGGTCGAAACTTCACGTTCGCTTCGATGGGAAACCGCTATGGGTGTTTTGATCCAGCTTACAACAGCGATGGTCGTCGCCTGTTTGCCCGATATTGTTGCTGCCTCCGAGGCGCAGGTCGAGGTTGACGCCAACCCCGTGGCGGCCCTGGATATCTCACATTCGGTGGGTCGCTAAGAGAGTTCGTCTAACGGCAAGGGCTGGCCCACGCTATCGTTCAATCTTTGTCCGAGAGCTACCGCCAAGGTTCCGATAGCCCAAGGTTCCGGTAGCATTGAGGAAGTATTTGCGATATTGTCAAGCCTCAAGAACTGAGTGGCGGCAATGTACGCCACCCCTTGTTTACCTCGCCCGTCTTTCAAGGGCTTCGTTTCTCCGCTCGTAAAACTCGAACGCCTTCGCACGCGCACCTGCATCCTCGCGCTTCAAAACGCCAGGACACCCGTGCACAACGGCAGGTCATCAAGCAACGGAGTGGGGAGTAATTCCAGGTCAACGCAACGGGAGGTCCACATGACGCTTAGAATTGGAGAGACAGCACCGGATTTCGGTGCAGAGACAACAGAAGGCCAAATTCGCTTTTATGAGTGGATGGGCGACTCCTGGTGCGTTCTGTTCTCACATCCTAAAGACTTCACCCCGGTTTGCACCACGGAACTCGGCTATATGGCCCGGATCAAACCCGAGTTCGACAAACGCAACGTCAAGATCATTGGATTGAGCGTTGATCCGGTAGACAAGCATGCAAGGTGGGCGGACGACATCCGGGAGACGCAAGGGACCGCACCGAACTACCCGATGATCGGAGACCCCGATCTCAGCATCTCCAAGCTTTGGGGCATGCTCCCTGTCACTGCCGATGGGGACGCTTCAGGGCGGACTCCTGCCGACAACCAGACAGTTCGAAACGTCTTCGTCATCGGCCCGGACAGAAAGATCAAGCTCATCCTCGTCTATCCGATGACCACGGGCCGAAACTTCGACGAGGTGCTCCGGGTCATCGACTCGCTCCAACTGACCTCTCGGCACAAGGTAGCAACGCCCGTGAACTGGAAGCCGGGAGGGGACGTGATCATTGCCGGGTCCGTCTCGGACGACGAGGCCAGGAAAACCTATCCGCAAGGCTGGAAAGCCCCACGTCCTTACATTCGCATTGTCCCGCAACCGGCTCAGGCATAGCCGGTGAACGGCCCGCCTCAGCGGGCCGAGCTACGGAGCCGCAACGCACAGATGGAGCGTATCGATGATCTTCCGGCAGTTATTTGACCAGACATCCGGCACATACAGCTATCTCATGGCGAGTCGCCGGGGTGGCGAGGCGCTCATCATCGACCCAGTCTTTGAGAAGGTAGATCGTTACATTAAGCTTCTACGGGAACTCGATTTGAAGCTTATCAAAGCAGTCGATACCCATCTCCACGCTGATCACATCACCGGTCTTGGTGCCCTCCGGGATCACACTCAATGTATCACCGTCATGGGAGAGCAGAGCGGCGTTGATGTCGTCTCGATGCGAGTGACCGAGGGCGATAAGGTAAAGATCGAGGGTGTCGCCTTGGACGTGCTTTACACACCAGGGCACACCGATGACTCCTATAGTTTTCTCATGGCGGATCGGGTGTTCACGGGTGACACTCTGCTCATCCGGGGCACCGGACGCACGGACTTTCAGAACGGCAACCCGCGCGCTCAGTATGAGTCCTTGTTCGGCAAACTGCTCAAGCTGCCCGATGAGACGCTCGTGTATCCGGCCCACGACTACAAGGGAGATACAGTCAGCACCATTGGGGAGGAAAAGGCATTCAACCCCCGTCTTCAGGTCAAGTCCATGGACGAATACGCGGACCTGATGAACAGCCTCAATCTGCCCAACCCCAAGATGATGGATGTGGCGGTTCCGGCGAACCTGCACATTGGCCTTGCTCAGGAAGAAGTCAGGCACAGGGGCTGGGCTGTCACCGCTGAGGAGGGCCTCATGATGCTTGGCAGGTCCGACATCGTGCTTGTTGACCTGCGCGAACCACAGGAGCAGGAGAAGCACGGCACCATCCCTGGCTCACTGCATGCGCCCTATTCTGATTTGCAGGAGAACGTAGGAAAAGGCGGGATGCTCTATGAGCTTGCGGCGAAGGCGGGTAAGCGGGTTGTGTTCTACTGCGCCTTTGGTGAGCGCTCCGCCATGGCCGTTCGGGCAGCACAAGACGCAGGGATCACGTCGGCCTGCCATATTCAGGGCGGGCTCGACGGCTGGAAAAAGGCCAATGGGCCTCTCTCGCACTGATGCGGACTGAGACCTGTTTGAGAATAGGGTATTGCTCTAACATGCAGGGGCGCACAGCGAGAGCGGGCTTTGAGGAGATTAAGCGTCCACGAGGCCCCTCAAATCAGTGGCACCCGCTCCGCTTCTCTTCTTCGCTCGTTTTGGCGACACCGGATTGAGGCGGTGACGCATCTCGTTGCCCGTCTTGAATACGGGAACGACCTTCTCGCAGATGGACACGGCTTCACCCGTGCGCGGGTTACGGCCTGCGCGAGCCTCGCGCTTCTTGACAGTGAAGGTGCCGAACCCGCGAAGCTCAACTCTCCCACCTTGTGCAAGAGCATCACTGATCGTACCGAGGATCGCATTGACGACCTGCTCGATGTCACGCTGATACAGATGCGGGTGCTGCTCGGCGAGCTTGCTGACCAGTTCGGATTTGAGCATATCGGGCGTAGGTCCCTGGAGTAACGTTATTTTTTGGGATGCTGCCAGAGCATCAGGGGGTGGTCAAGCCACCGAACTCGACCACGGAATTCCATTGCCAACCTGAACCAAACCACTTTGGACAAGGGAGCTTCCCTTATACTTGGCGAAGAGTTTAGTAACCTGCTGGCGGTACTCAAGACGGTCATCCTCTTGCGCAGTAGGCTTCTGGCAGGGGTTTTACCTGAATCCGTCTCGCCGTGAGAGATTAGCTCTCGGGCACACCGGCCTTGCTCAACCCCTCCGCAACGATCGAGCCAGTTGCATATTTCCGCAGTTGCTTTCGGACCAAGCTGACAGTGAGTAACGGTCCAGCAAGGGAGTTCCGATGCGCCAAAAGCATCTTCGTCTGGTCTTGGAGTCCAAGGTGGCCATAGCAACTAATCAGCGCAGTGTAATGAGAAGGGACTTTTGGAAAGCCTACAATGCCTCTACGAAGATAGGGAAGTGCGTCCTCAAAGCGACGGGTGAGCATGAGCGTAAAGCCATGGAAGAATTCATAGAAGCTCAGGAATGTGTCCGCAGGGCTCAGGCGAAGAGCCGTCTGGGTCTCCACGACCGCATCATCGAACCTTCCAGCCCGCGCCAGCGCCCAGCCATAGATCGTGTGAGCCAACGCAAAACTCGGGTTGACCCGAAGGGCAGCTTCAAGCTCGGGCAGTGCTCGGTCGTGCTGACCATCGGCGCTGACACACAGACCCAAGATCATGCGAGCCCATGGTTCGCTTGCGTCAAGAGCCAGCGCCTGTTCCGCATGTCGTTGGGCCTCAGCGACACCTGCTTGTTCATCAGGAAGCCAGTAGTTGTAGTACGCCCACCACACGGCCCAGCTTAGGATAGCATGAGCCTTCGCATAGGTAGGCTCGATCGCAATGGCCCGTTCGAGCAGAGATCGTGCCTCTTCATTTTCCTGGCGTCCGAGCTTGCTGGCCAACCCGATCGAGCGGACAACGAGGCCCCATGTGCTGATGTTCTCAGGAGGCTGGCCTGCTGTGCGAGCGCTCTCCTCAGCATACAAGTGCGGCTCGATGGCAGCGACGACGCTTGCTGTAATCTCGTCTTGGACCGCAAACACATCGTCAAGCTGCCTCTCGTAGCGTTCGGCCCAGATGTGCCTGCCAGTCGCGGCCTCGATCAACTGGCCGGAGATACGAATGCGGCTCCCTGACACCCTGACACCACCTTCGAGGACGTACCGAACGCCCAGGTCTTGACCGACCTGACGAACATCGACTGTCCTGGATTTGTAAGCGAACGTGGAATTGCGAGCGATGACGAACAGCCACTTCAAGCGCGCGAGACCTGTGACGATCTCTTCGGTCATACCGTCCGCGAAATACTCCTGCTGAGGGTCACCGCTCATGTTCGTAAACGGCAGCACAGCAATCGAGGGTTTGTCGGGGAGCAGCAGCGGTCTGGCCTGTCCCGTCTCGGCTGGGACGAATGAAGCAGCCTTCAGGGCGTACGCTCGGATAGGCTCTTCGATGTTCTTTACCTTCTGGGGTCCCAGATCGGTAAAGCCGAGGGGCATCGCCTTTCGTACATACTCATAAGCAATCTCCGAGAGGCAGACGCCACCTGGATCAGCAAGGCTTTGCAGTCGGGCGGCTATGTTCACTCCGTCACCCAACAGATCGCCTCCACGCACCATCACGTCGCCGACATGCACCCCTATTCTGAACTGAAGGCGCTCCTCCTCTGGCTTCTCCTGATCGGTGGATGCGAGCGCGTCCTGCACCTGGACGGCACACTGAACGGCATCAACAGCGCTGGGGAACTCCGCCAGGACGCTGTCGCCTGCGGTATTGGCAATCCGCCCACCGTGTTCGGCGATCAGACGGTCCATGATCTGGCGGTAGGCCGTCAGGGTGCGAAGGGTCCCGACCTCGTTCTGCTCCATCAGGCGCGAATAAGCTGCGACATCAGCGGCAAAGATCGCCGCCAGCCGCCGCTCGATCTTGTGCTCCTGCGGACCCATGGGACCCTCGGTGCCGTTCCGGGTTGGATTCTGCTTGGGGTCGGGCATCCTGTCCAGCCTACGAGAGTTGGGCAACGCCATAATTCCTGGGTCCGGCGTCGCCAACGTAGCACTTACAAGCTTTCTCTCGGGAGAATTGAATAGTATCATTCGTTCATAGAAACAATGTAGCCGCTGCCGTGCGTCCCGAGGCGCAAGAGTCTATAACATGGGACGGCAGTGCCTCGACCCGCCTTTGAGGGTCATCGTCACGCCTCGCGTCAAGTCGGGGACAGCAACAGTAACCGTCCGCGACCCACAAAAGGCGTCCACTCTAACCCACGGAGGTTGCCTGTGACTCACACCCGTGTGCTATCTCGTCTCATGCTGGTCGGCTCTCTTTCTGTTCTGACCAGCACTGCCTTCATAGCAACTGCTCAGGCCCAGCCCGCGCCCGATATTCTGAAGGCTACGCTGGCTCAGCCCCAAGAGAAAACTGCCGAGGTTTCTACCGAGGAGTTGCGCCGTATACTGGCGGAAGGGAGCGCAAGTGTCTTTGATACCCGTCCGCATCTGGAGTTTGCGATCAGTCACATCCCTGGTGCCGTGAACGTCGCGCCCAAGGCGGGAGCGCCCATGTCGCTCTACGTCTCCGATGTCGCCGAGATCGGGCGTATACTCGGCGACAGGAAGGATGCTGCCATTATTCTCTACTGCAATGGCCCATTCTGCGGCAAGAGCAAGCGTCTGGCTGAGGAACTGACTGCGGCGGGCTACACAAATGTGCGCCGCTATCAACTTGGTGCGCCGGTCTGGCGGGCGCTGGTCGGGGTCATGCAGATCGAGCCTGATGGCATCCGCTATGTGCGTGAGGGCGACAGGACGGCTCGGTTCTTCGACGTGCGGTCCGCCGAAGAGTTCAGGACGGGCAGCATCAGCGGCGCACGGCACATGCCAAAGGAGGAGATTGGCAAGGCCAAGGATGATGGACGGCTCCCGATGGAGGATCACAACACGCGCATCATCGTGTTCGGGAGGGATGCCGCCCAGGCCAAAGCGGCAGCCGAGGAACTGGCAAAGAACGCCTCCCACAATGTGAGCTTCTATGGGGGTTCGCTCGCAGACCTGAAGCTTGCAAGCAACTGATCCCTATTGTAGGGGGCTCGCAACCTACGAAGCAGTTGACCGGGGCGATCTTAAGGTTACCCTGGTCGATAGGGTTCAGGCTGCCATAGTGCGCTTGGTGGAGGTATCGTCGGGAAGACCGCGCGGGTCATGAGGCCGTCCCCCTCAATGTTGCCCAGTATCAGCATCCGCTGTGATACTCCACCGATTTCACGATTCACGTCATCAAAGTGGATTGGCCCATTCGCCAGCGCATGAACCGCCAACATAGTCTACCTGTCCGCGATCCAGTCGAGCACCGCGCCGGGAGCGCGGCACCTTGCATCCCTCACAGTTTCGCAGGTTTCATGCCTGTGCCTCGGTGACAAGAATGTGCCTCCTTGTTGGGCTCATGGGCTGTGGTACAGGTTGGGTAAGAACGACTCGTAACTAACCCACAGTGGGATAGTACCGCGATATTGAGGTTGGCAGCGCGAGCGGCTCAGAATGACTCAGCCGAACCCACCCATACAAGAGGACCCTATGGCGAACCCAAGGATCGCAATCATCATCGGCAGCACCCGTGACGTGCGCTACGGCATCAAACCGGCGCAGTGGGTCTACGACACCGCCTCCAAGCGTGGGGACATCGACGTAGAGCTTGTAGACCTGCGGGATTTCCCTCTGCCGTTCTTCAACGAGAAGGCGTCGAACGCTTGGGTGCCAACCGAGAACGAAGTTGGGCAGCGCTGGCAGAGGAAGGTCGCGGAGTTCGACGGCTACATCTTCGTAACACCCGAGTACAACCGCTCGACCTCAGCGGCCCTGAAGAATGCCCTCGACTTCTCCTACCCGGAGTGGAACCGCAAGCCTGCCGCGATGGTGGGGTACGGAAGTGTCGGCGCGGCAAGAGCCGTGGAGCATCTGCGCACCATTGCTGTTGAACTCCAGATGGCACCCACCCGCACAGGCGTTCACATCCAGGGTGCGGACTTCATCGCCACTTGGCGGGAGGGCAAGAGCCTGACCGAATTGACGCACCTTGAGCCGAACGTGAAGGCCATGCTCGACGAATTTGTCTGGTGGACCAACGCCCTCAAGGCAGCACGGGAGAAGCTCTGATCGCCATGTGAAGCCCCACGCCCAGCATCAGAGGGGGAGTGCTTTTGTGGCCTGCCGATCCATGGAAGCCTCAGGACCACCAGGATGAATTTGATGTGGGAGGGGAGCGGCGTCCTCGACATAGCTTCTCAGAAAACATCAGGTCGGCGCAGGCAATCGCGACCTCTTAAAGTTCCTGTCCAAAGCCGATCACAGGCCCATGGGGTTCAGGTGCGAAGTCATCCCAAAAGCTCTCATTGGCCTCACAGTCGGTCAGCGGTACACTCTGGATTGGCTGCACCAATGAACTGGGCGCACCCCCACCTGCGATCTCCCGAACGATCTTGGTTCTGGTCTGGGTCAGGAACTGCCCGCGCTCGCGCACCGGAACCAGGAAAGCGCTTGCGCCTCCGATGACGCAGTCGCGGTAATAGGCGTCCATAGTGGCGTTCTCCCGCCGCTCAGGCTCCTTGAGCATGATGGGAAGACCGTTGATGGTCACGCCTCGTGCAACCGCCTCGTCACGAGCATCCGTCACGGAGCGTCCCTGGTTGTTTGAGCCATCCCCCGAGATGTCGATCACCCGCCGCAAGGCCATGAACTGACCGGATGTGAGTAGGACTAAGCTGAAGTCAATGGCTCCTGAGATGGAGGTGCCTGCCACCGCGTGAATGGGAGCGCCGGACAGCCGGTCCGCGAACGAGATGCCGTCCTTCGGGGTTTCCAGGATGGTCCAGGGCACGACAACATTCTGGTAGCGTGGATGCGTCCCCCCGGCCCACTCCACGTAAGTGACTGCGATGCGCCCGAGCATGCCGGTGCGGATCGCCTGATGGACCAAGGGCGAGCGGAAGGCTTCAACATAGCCCTTTCTTTGGAGGTCCTGCTCGTCAGGGTCCATGGAGGTGGAGACATCAACCGCCAGGACAAGGGCCAGATCAACGTCGGTCGGAGGGCGCGGCCAAGCAGGACCAAGGGCAACAAGCCCGGTCACGAGGATAGGGACGAGCCACAGAGTCTTGGGACAGAGCATTGCGATCTCTCCCGGCAGAAAGGCTCTGGTCTTTTCAGACCAGTGGTTATTCGGCTACGGCTCCTTCCTGCGATAGGTCTCATGACAGCCACCGCAGTTCTGGCCCACCCGCTGGACGGCAGCCTGTAAGCTGGCCTGATCGGTGATCCCGGTCTGAGCCGCCCTGGCATCCTGCTCAAGCTTGGCCGCGCGAGCGTCGAAGTCAGCTTTGCGCTCCCAGATCACCGGCAGTGCAGCAGTCTTGCCCTGGTGCGAGCCTGCCGGGAACAGAGCAGGCGTTTGGCGAGCGTTTTGCTCAAGTCTCTGGAAGGCAGCTTGGGCAGTGGCTGCGTTGAAGGGAGCCTGTCCTCGGGCCATCCCGGATAAAGTTCGCACCTGCTCCTGATTGTTCTTCATGAGGTTCTGGCGCTGTTCAATGGGGTCACCCTGCTGAGCCAGCACCCCGAACCCACTCATCGTCAACACAGCTACTGCGGCAATGGCGATCCTTCGCATGATGAGCATCCTCCCGTCCGAGTGACAGGATGGCTCCGCGTTACTTGTAAGACCATGGGAAATCAGAGTTAAGGCAGGTTATTCCGCTCTGGCCGATGCCAGCACGCCTTTCCCATTCCAGGGCCTTGACCATCCTCAACGTGACAACATATAGTAAGAACAAATCAGGAACAGTCTGCTTCTGTCAGAGGACACAATGCTCGGTGAGTTGAACTTTCATAGCAAACCTCAGCGGTCGGATTGGATGGGCTCTGCCGTTATCCTTGGAACCGTCATGTTTGCAATGACGCTCCTGCTGGCTGTGTAGCGCCATGCTGAGCCTTCTCGTCATCGTGCCTGTCCGGCGGTAAAGTTGGAGATGCTGGGCGTCCTCCCGGCAGGCACCATGAACCAGATGTTTCGACCCGCACCCGCTGATCAGCGACCTGCCCTGGAGACCCTGGCAGGCTCGGTCGAGCGCGTCACCTTCCACAATGCGGAGAACGGCTTCGCTGTCCTGAAAGTCCACACGCGAGGCAAGCGTGACCTTGTGACGGTGGTGGGCCACACCCCTGCCGTGTCCGCAGGAGAGTGGATCACCG
>JAESGY010000108.1_pt1 | contig 71893 bp, 52 predicted proteins | sample 9269841 | NCBI WGS metagenome assembly JAESGY01 (sample SAMN17022865, study PRJNA683097) | algae metagenome | isolation source: Spirirestis rafaelensis WJT71-NPBG6 and co-occurring heterotrophs from... | place: USA: Pinto Wells, Joshua Tree National Park, Colorado Desert, CA | collected 2006-08-15 | reverse complement strand
TCAAAACTCAAATTCTTGAATTTATCGACTATTTTAATAAAACAATGGCTAAACCTTTTAAGTGGACATATAAGGGTAAAGTGTTGGCTATCTGATACTTGGCTTATTTCCGCCGTACTGTACTAGCTAATTTTATTTCGATTTGAAGATTCTTTTTCATTTATACATAACATGCGTGCGTATGTTCATAGTTGCGATATTTTTTGCTGCGATTTTAATGATAAATACTTGCATTTTTCACAATTGCTGTTGGGACTTCAACCATATTTTTATTCTTTTCTAGCTACAATACCAAATTCTTATTTTTGAATTGCTTTAAAAGCTTGTGTAACAGCTATTGTAGCTATTTAGATGCGTTTGCCCTGCAAAGCGACTAAAGTCGCGTGCGTAGTTTTTCCTCTCAGGTCTAAAGACGCTGAGTTTCCAAACATACCAACGATATTTTAATGAAAGCGATCGCCTGTGTCAAAGCTGCCAATAATTAAGCGATCGCATTTGAAGATAATTACGTATAAAATGCATTCCCAGGCGCTAGCCTAAGAAATATCAAACAAAATCATATACAAATGCGTACCGGCAAATATAAACAAGTTGCGTCTGCTATCTTTTCTCTTAGTGTACTATTTTACAGTCAAGTAGTATCAGCCGCCGTAACATTACCTTTACGTACCAAAAAAGCAATGGTGGTTTCGGCTAATCCCTTAGGAAGTGAAGCCGGGTTAGAAATGTTACGCAAGAAAGGGAATGCAGTTGATGCCGCAGTTGCCACAACTTTTGCTATTTCTGTAGTAGAACCTTTTTCGGCAGGAATTGGCGGTGGCGGATTTTTGCTAATGCATTCAGCGCAAACCGGCGAGATGAAAGCTCTCGATTTTCGCGAACGCGCACCACTAAAAGCTACTAAAAATATGTACTTAGATGCTCAAGGTAAGGTGCGTCCAAATCTTAGTGTTAACGGTCATTTGGCAGTAGCAACACCAGGAACAGTGGCGGGATTGTATGAATTACATCGTCGTTATGGTAAATTGCCTTGGCAAGAAGTTGTAAAACCAGCGATCGCTCTGGCTGAGAATGGCTTTATCCTCAGTCAAGATCCTACTTGGCGTTCTCTACAAGTATATAAAGAACGCAAACAAGCAATTCTCGCTAACCCAGCAGCACGAGCAATTTTCACTCGCAACGGCGAATTTTATCAACCAGGGGAAAGGTTAATACAGCGCGACTTGGCAAAAACTTTATCAACAATTGCCAAGAATCCCCAAGATTTTTATACCGGAAATATTGCGCGGGCGATCGCCTCCGATATGGCAAAAAACAATGGTTTAATTACTCTTGAAGACTTAAAATCTTATAAACCAATTTGGCGCACACCGATTTGTGGTAACTTCCGCTCTTCTAAAATTTGCTCAATGCCACCACCTTCATCGGGAGGTGTTCACCTATTGCAGATTTTAAATATTATCGGTGACACAGATTTAAAATCTTTGGGATGGCATCACCCGGACGCTTTACATTTAATGACAGAAGCAATGAAAATTGCTTACGCTGATCGCTCTGTATATTTAGGCGATCCCGATTTTGTAAAAGTGCCTGCACAACAACTTATCAGCCCAGCATACGCCAAAATTCGGCGGGCGCAAATCACTATGGAGCGCGCCAAACCCTCAACTGAAGTCAAGCCAGGGGACGGGGGGAGAGGGGGAGAGGGGGAGAGGGGGGGAAAGAATTATTCTTTTTGTCCCGTTGTCCCCTTGTCTCCTTGTCCCCTTGTCTCCTTGTCCTCATCCCCCTCATCTCCTCGTCTTCGCTACGAGTCTCCAGAAACTACCCACATTAACGTTGTAGATGAACAGCGTAACGCGATTAGTCTGACTTTTACGGTAAACTATGGCTTTGGTTCTGGGGTGGTGGCGTCGGGAACTGGTATTTTGCTCAATGATGAGATGGATGATTTTGCAGCTGCACCGGGAGTACCGAATGCTTTTGGTTTGGTGGGTAATGAAGCGAATGCGATCGCACCTCGCAAAACTCCTTTATCCAGTATGACTCCGACAATTATCACCGAAAATAATCGCCTCCGTATGGCGGTGGGTGCGCCAGGAGGTGGTACCATCATTACCCAAGTGCTGCAAGTCATCCTGAATGTCTTGGAATACAAGATGGATGCAGGTGCTGCTGTTTCTGTTCCACGCATACATCATCAATGGCTTCCCGATGAGTTGCGAACCGAACCTTGGGGTTTGGATGCTGTGACTGTGCAAGATTTACGCCGTCGCAGACAAAATATTAAGGAAATTACGCCTTGGGGTAATGTTAACGCGATCGTTGTCACGCAAGATGGAACTTTAGAAGGAGCAGCCGATCCGCGTGGTGAAGGTTCCCCTAGAGGCTTTTGAAAAGTCAGCATGAAAGCTGGGCATTACATGTCATTGCGAGTGGAACGACGCAGCCGCAAAGTCTTTGGGATTGCTTCCCTTCTCCTGTCGGAGACGCTAACGCGAACGGTCGCAATGACGGTTATTTAAACGGACATGATATGACTCCTGACTCCCGTACAGACGCGATTAATCGCGTCTCTACAACTCCTGAATTCTGCTGTAACTGTTCAAATGAACCTGATATTATTCGCCCTCTGCATCACTACTAGGTGCAGCAGGTGCAGATTCCCCACTGCGACGGAGTACACCACGCAACTGGCTAGTACTATCTGAAGACTGATTTGATTGATTCAACTCCCGTTTTTTTCTTTTAGTCGGTGGTTGCTGTTCTCCTGATGTTCTGACATCACCAGTAACTTCGCTAGGTGTGGGGGGTATTGGTGCTGACCCAGAATTATTTTCTACGCCACCACCCAAGGGATTATTAATAGAACTTTCTTCAGAATTTCTTACTTGTGTTGGTGTTTCACTTTCGTTTTTGGGTGGACTCACTTCTGTAGGTTGCGGTAAACCCTGATTTAAGCTACGACTTCTCGATTCTTCATTAGAAGATGCACTTTCCCCTGATGCTTCTAGATTTCGTCTTCTGCGTCCTGGTGTTTGATCCCCAGAATTATTGTTATCAGAAGAAGCTGCTTGCCGCTGTCTTTCTCGTTCTGCCCGTGCCCGTTGTTCCTGCCTTTGCTGCACTTCACGGTCACGGCGAGAGCCTTTCATCGAGTATTCTGTGGCGATCTTAACTCCTTGCCTTCCTTGTTCGGCAGGTTTTAATTTCCATTCCCGCGCTTGTCTAAGATGTTCTTCATCCAACTCGCGATCGCCACTCGAACGAGTCAACCGCACGTTAGTAACATTACCATCTTTATCTGTATCTACAGCTACTTCTACTCGTCCTTCTGCTTTTCGCCTTTTGGCACTTTCTGGGTATTTAACTTTACAGTCTTTACAGGCGGCTCGACCATCCCCAGAGCCTCCAGAACCACCGTTGCCTTGGGGTATCTTTGGTTTTGTTGGTGCGGCAGCTATTTCCCCTCTGCCGCTTCCCGTTGCGTTCCCTGTACCAGTACCGCTACCTGAACCTGTTCCAGTACCGACTCCGTTACCTGTACCAGTAGCATTTTCTGTGGGGTTATCAGTTCCAGAACCCGAAGCAATGGTGGAATTATTACTATCTGCGGGTTTATTAAACTCGGAAGAACTATTAGCAGAAGGTGTTTGAGTAGGTCTTGAATCTCTAATGTTATCTAGCGTGTTTCTCAAGTTGTCGCTACTTTCTTGGGTGCTAGTCGATGATTCTACGGGAGTGTTAATGGTTGCGACTTTTGGAGAACTTTGTGATTCTTGGGGCTGAGTTTTTTCAACAGGCTTTTGAACTAAAGTTGGTTCCTTTGGTATGTTATTTACTGGCTTTTGCGGTTCGTTGGAAACTACTGGATCTTCCTTTTGCGGTTGTGGTGGAGTGACAGATTGGCGTTGCTGTGTTTCAACTTGCTTCTGAACGGGAGTGAATGCTTGGGGTACGATTGGCTTTTCAATTAGCTTGGACACTGGCACGGGTGCTTGTGGTGCAGGCTGAACGATTACGGGAGTTTGCGCTTGAATTTGAGGAGATAATTGTGTAGATGAACTCGCCGCAACTGAACCTCCACCACTATTTGCTGCTGATGATGTCAGAACCTTGCCAGCACCCAATTTATTATCTTCAGGTGAGGGCTTTTTTTCTTCCTTGATTGGTGTTTCCTTGACTTCCGGCTCAACAAAAGTCATTTCAATCGGTTCGCTCTCCAGTTCTGGTGCTCGCGCCAAAAGATTACCAATACCAGATGCCAGTACCGCGATGTGCAGCACCAACGAGCCGACTGTGCTATAAACCAAGAAAGTTTTTAGCGCTTTGATTTCTTTGTCTCGCTGCTCTATCGCAATACTGGAGAAGCTCATAAACTATTGCTACTTATTTTCACTATTGCTTTTCTACAATAAAACTTTTGGTTGCAAAAGTAAACTAATAGATAAATGTTTTATTGACTCTTGTGTAAGAGGTGATTGAGCCAAGACGCATGTAGATAGCAACTTTGATTCCCTTTTAGTATAACTAGCAAGTCACGAATAATAAAAAATTATGTCATCAAGCTGGAAATACGATTGACATCAGCACTGATTTATTCTACTGTTTGTTGAAAACAAGTTTCAATACTACGACTTTGTAGTTATCTTAACGGCAAATTCATTCATACTGCTTAGGGGCAAAACATGGGAATAATTGAGTTATTTGCCGCTGGGGGCGTGGTGATGTTCCCCCTACTGGCTTTTAGTGTGGCTGCGATCGCATTAATTATCGAACGCATTCGTTTTTGGTATCGTATCAATCAACGTCAAAGTCGGGTGGTGCGGGAAGTTTTGAATTTATATCGCTTAAATAATGTGGTGGGTGCGCTAGATAAGCTGCAAAACAATGCAGATTTACCCATCGCCAGAATGTTTCTCTCGGCTTTGGAATTGGAAGAACCTACCCCAGAGGAGTTTCGTTTGGCTTTGGAAAGTGAGGCACAGGCAGAGATACCTGTACTCAAACGGTTTAATAATATCTTTGAGACAATCATCTCCCTTGCTCCCCTGTTGGGATTGCTTGGTACAGTATTGGGTTTGATAGCTTCCTTTGCTTCCTTAAATATCGGCGATGTTGGCGCTAGTAAAACTGGAAGTGTCACAGCAGGTATTAGTGAAGCGCTCGTATCGACTGCATCAGGATTAGTTGTAGCTATTTTTACCTTGATGTTTGCGAATACATTTCGAGGACTTTATCAACGTCAAATTGCTTTTATGCAAGAATATGGCGGACAGTTAGAACTACTTTATCGTCGTCGTTACGAACGAGGAGAGAAATCTTATGCGACTACCAGATGAACCTGATATTCCACCGCAAATAAATATTGCGCCGATGATTGATGTGATATTTGCGATTTTGACGTTTTTTATCATGTCAACGCTGTTTTTAACTCGACAGGAAGGTTTACCTGTAAATTTACCAAGGGCTTCAACATCCCAACAATCCCAAGTTCCTACAAGAATCACTGTTACCATAGATTCGCAAGCACAGGTGAGCTTGAACAAAAAGCCGACAACTATTGATGCGCTAACTGAACAAGTGCGTGGTTTAGTTGGTGCAAACCCGGAGGCAGTAGTAGTAATTAATGCCGATAAAGGGGTAGAACATGGTAAGGTTGTGGCGGTAATGGATAAGGTGCGTCAGGTAAAAGGCGCAAGGCTGGCGATCGCTACTCAAAAACAATAGTAGGTATATCTTCAGGCAAGTTTAAGAGCGAAAAACTTTCGCTAAAATTACCATGCTTTTTTTAGAAAATTGGTCACGTTTTACCAAAAAGTTTTATGCCCTCACAATATTTAAAAGAAAGGCATTTCGACTTTTACCGCTGCTATTTTGTCTGATTTTTGCTTTGGTTGTGGGGAGCCAAAGTTTCAGCTCTCCAATAAAATCGACTGAGATACTTTGGGATACCTACGGTGTGCCGCATATATACGGCAAAGATACCCGGAGCGCCTTTCAAGCTTTTGGGTGGGCGCAAATGCAAAGTCATGGTAATTTGCTACTGCGTATGTACGGTCAAGCAAGGGGTCGTGCTGCTGAATATTGGGGAGAAGAGTATTTAGAATCGGACAAATGGGTACTAACAATGGGAGTACCCGAACGCGCCGGTTCTTGGTATTCTGCACAAAATCGAGCTTTTCGCAGTTACCTTGATGCCTTTGCTACTGGGATAAATACTTATGCAAAGGAACATAGTGATTTAATCGATGACTCGGTTGAAGTTGTGTTACCAGTTAAAGGACAGGATGTACTGGCTCATCTTCAGCGAGTGCTTAATTTTACCTTTGTAGTTGACCCAGGGAAAGTAGCGGGTGTCAGTAGCCAAGAACCAAAAGCTGGTTCTAACGGTTGGGCGATCGCACCCAAACGTTCTGCAAATAGTCACGCAATGTTGCTGGCAAATCCACACCTTCCCTGGTCAGATTTATTTCTGTGGTATGAAGCGCAAATAACTGCCCCAGGCATTGATGCTTATGGAGCATCTTTGGTTGGGATTCCCGTTTTAAATATTGCCTTCAATGATAATTTGGGTTGGACTCATACTGTAAATACCCATGATGGATGGGACGCTTATGAACTCAACCTCAGTAGCAACAGCTATCGTTTTGATGACAAAATTCGTCCCTTTGAGACAAAAAACCTTTCTTTAAAGGTTAAACAAAAAGACGGGACGCTGCTAGAGCAACCGCTAATAGTGAAAAGTTCTGTTCACGGACCTGTTGTCAGTGAAAAAGATGGCAAAGCGATCGCACTGCGGGTTGTTGGTCTTGACCGACCGGGAGTGCTCGAACAGTGGTGGGATATGGCACGTTCCCAAAATCTGACTCAGTTCCAAAAGGTACTTGAGCGCTTGCAATTACCGATGTTTACTGTGATGTATGCCGATAAAGAAGGGCATATTATGCATTTATTTAACGGTCAAGTTCCAGTGCGCGAACAAGGAGATTTTAAATATTGGGAAGGTATAATTCCTGGCGATACCTCGAAAACTTTATGGACTAAAATTCACCCATATCAAGATTTACCCCGCGTCATCGATCCAGCGAGTGGCTGGTTGCAGAATGCCAATGACCCACCTTGGACAACTACATTTCCCACTGCTATTAAAGCAAATGATTATCCGGCATATATGGCTCCTCGTTTCATGGATTTCCGAGCGCAACGTTCAGCCAGGATGTTGGCAGAAGATGACAAAATTTCTTTTGACGAAATGATTGCATATAAGCATTCGACGCGCATGGAACTAGCTGACCGCATACTTGATGATTTAATACCTGCTGCAAACCAGTACGGCAATGAGTTAGCTAAACGTGCAGCTAGTGTACTGGAAACTTGGGATAGACAAGCCAATGCAGATAGTAAAGGTGCGGTACTCTTTGCGTCTTGGGTGCAAGCGATGGACTTAGATAAGACGTTTAGTAAACCTTGGAGTGAAAAATCTCCGCGTACAACACCCGATGGTTTGGTTAACCCTGAAAATGCTGTTGCTACATTGTCAACTGTAGCAGCTAAGGTAGAAAAGACTTACGGAACGTTAGATGTGCCGTGGGGAGAGGTTTTCCGTCTGAAGTATGGCAATGTAGATTTACCAGCTAATGGTGGGGACGGGGAACTTGGTATCTTCCGCGTTCTCGATTTTGCTCCCGCAGAAAACGGACGCTTTCAACCTTTTGCAGGGGATTCTTACGTTGCCGCGATTGAGTTTTCTAATCCCGTCAAAGCTATGGTATTAACTAGCTATGGTAATGCAAGTCAACCTGGGTCAAATTCTGCTGATGAGCAACTAGCGATGTTTGCTAAAAAACAGTTGCGTCCAGTGTGGCGAATTCGGCAAGAAATATTAGCTCACTTGGAGGAACGGAAACTTTTTTGACTGTTTCGCAAAGTGATGAATTATGAATTATAAATCAAAAGCTTGCTTGTCAAGCTTGAAGATTTTTCTTGTGCTAACACTCATTAGTTTTCCTTTTCCAACTTTTTCCGAAGACAAGCAGCTTGCTAATGATGAAGCACAAGTTATTCAGACCAACATTAGCGATCGCGATCTAAAAATAATTGAGCAATTAACAGCGATCGCGCAACGTAAGTCTTCCCAAGTACAGGAAGCAAGAAACGCAATGGGATTAGGCGCTTTTACTGATATTTTGAGCGTTGAGTTTTTGCCATCTCAAACTACGACAAATTCGACATTACCCGATATATTATCGGTAAGCGAAAATAGTTTTTCCATAACTATGACAATTGACCCAATTAAAGTTTTGAACAGTATTCAGCAATTACCAATGAGAGAAGCTCGTTGGCATGAAGCTAAACAGCAAAAACGGGTATCAGTTGTACAACACTACTTAGCTTACCTACAAGCTCGTCAAGCGAAGAAAATAGCCACCTATCGAATGCAACAGCTTGCTCTTGCAAGACTAAAAACCGAGCGTATTGCTAGCCTTAATTCTCAAGCAACTTCTCGCAATCAAGTTAGTTATCTTGCCAATCCCGACTATGTTGCTGCTGCAATGGATATGCTGAATACAAATGCACGGGAACGTTTAGCATTAGAAGAGTTACCAGCTTGTGTTGGCTTATCTTCACAAGCAACAATTACTCTGGTGGAATAGTGACGTACTCCACACACTCCCCTTGCAGGGTGAGTGTGGGCTTCTCAGTGACTCTTCTATGAAGACATTAACTGAGCTTTAAGACCGTGCGCCCCACGGTTCTTTATGTTGATAGCCGCGTTCAAGTCCCTGCACAAACTTGTATGACATACAGGGCAATTATGTATTCTTTGGGATAAAGGCTTTTTAACTTTAGTACCACAGCTAGAGCATTCTTGGCTAGTGCCGTTTGGGTTTAGTGCTATTACTTTTAAACCAGCATTTGCGGCTTTGTTTGAAAGTATGGTTGTAAACTGTCCCCAACCAGCATCATTGACACTTTTAGCCAGTCTTGTTTTAGCTAGTTTTTTGATATTCAATTTTTCCACAGCTATGACATCATACTTATCAAGTAGTGATTTAGCTGTTTTAAAGTGAAAGTCTTTGCGAGTATCCGCAACTTTTTTGTGCTTGACACCCAATTGTTTAATTGCTTTTCTACGTCGGTTAGAACCCTTTTTACGTCTTGACACTCTTCGCTGTGCTGACTTTAACTTACGTTCAGCCTTGCGTAGATGTTTTGGTGCAGCAATTCTGGTATTGTCAGAGGCAACATAAAAATCAATCAGCCCAACATCAATTCCCACAATATTGTTAGCGTCAAAATCAGGTTTAATAGTTGGAATTGTTTTGTCGTCAAGGCTGAGAGTCACATAATAACCATCTGCTTTTTTGGTGACAGATACGGTTTTGATATCAAATCCATCAGGTATTGGGCGATGAACAATCACTTTGACATCACCTATTTTTGATAACGTGATTTTGTTAGCAGCAAAATGATGTCTCTTAAATTGGGAATATGTAAATGTTTTGTATTGCCCTTTACCCTTAAATCTAGGTCTACCAGATTAGACATGTCCTTAAAACAAAGTTTATGGGAAAATGATACAGAAATAAAAATTCTAGTGCATCAACCATGACGAGTCCTTTAGTAAGAATCGAATCACATCCCCAGTCAGCAAAACGATTGATCGGTATTAATTATGAACAGTTTATGACATTAGTTGTGTTAGCAGAACAACGACATAATCACAAACAAACAGAAATTGAAAAAAACAAAGTTCGTCTTATTGCTCCTGGTGGTGGACGTAAATCAGAAATGTCTCCCAAAGAAGGGGTCTGTTTATGTCTAGTTTACCTTCGACAAAAACCAACTTTTGATATTTTAGGTTTGTTATTTGATATATCAAAAACTAAAGCGAATGATGCTTTTAATTATTGGCTGAAGATTTTGAGAGAGATATTACCAGCTTATAAAATGGAAGAGGTAGAAAAAGATAGTCAGAAATATGAAGAACTACGTAAAATTCTTTGTGAGCATGAATTGATTGTAGATAGTGCAGAACAAGTTATAGAAAGACCTGTAGACTATCAAGAGCAAAAACAGCACTACTCTGGCAAGAAAAAAATGCATACCCTGAAAAACCAGTTTATTGTGTTGCCCAATGGAGAAGATATTGTTGACATTTATATTGGAAACTTAGGAAAAACAAGTGATATTAATTTATTTCGAGAAACACAAGGTAAATTTGATTGTGAACAAAAATTTATTGGAGATAAAGCTTACATAGGAGAGTCAACAATTACCACACCTTACAAGAAACCGAGGAAGAAAGAAATTTCGGAATCACAAAAAAAAGAAAACCAGCAGTTATCGTCTAGAAGAATAGGCGTTGAACATTTGATAGGGAAAGTAAAAATCTTTCGAGTCGCTAGTGAGAAATTTCGTTTAGCAAGGCATAAGTATAGCCAGGTAATTATGACTGTTTGTGGGTTAGTCAGGCTACGACTTAATTGTTTACTTTCACTAGCTATTAATATTTAATTTTTTCTGATAAAATAAAATTTATTTGTACCAACATTTTTGCCCATAAACTGATAATTTAGCCGTAATTTATGCTCAAACCCCTATTCTTTCGTATACCTAATCTAGCGATCGCACATTCCCTTATAATCACTGAAATCCCTTTACTGTATACATTTACCATTTTCGGATAAGTCTATTTTTTACCATTAACGTCACCCTTCAACCATCTATCAAAAGCTAATTCAACTTTTTTAGGGGCTTCCTGTAGTACTTGAGAGTGAACATCCTTATACCAAGGTCTATCTATTTTAAGTTTAGTTAGAGATGCTTTTTGATTGTAATAGTTAGGTTGTTCTTTTAGCTCTGGGATATGACAAATTAATGGGCATCTATCAATAGGACAACGATTAAAGTCATACCAGTTAAACCTTTGAGCCAATAAATAGTTGTATTGACAACGCAACTTTTCTAATGTTTTATCAATTTTTTCTACTTGCAATGCAGTTGGTTTAATTTTGTACTGGTATGAGATTTTCATTTTTCCCCTTTGTTTTTCGACCTACAAATAGAATAACATAAACGCAAAGACAGTGTGTAGGCATTCATGAAAAACAAAGCATTAAATTTGAGGATATCTGAGCGTAGATTAAACAAACTACGCTTATACTCGGCTCAAAACGATAAAACTATGACTCATGTAATCGAAGATTTTATAGATTCGCTGGAAGTTAAAAATGGCGATTCCTCCTCGACCCCTCGCCCTGTCAAACCTACGGTTTGATTTGGTTAGGGGTCAACTCGTCACCACCCAAAAATTCATCTCATCGCCTCCCTTCGGGTAGGCGAGAGGCTTCTTTTTGTTGAAGCTAAATTTTACTGGGTTAGTTACACTGAAATTGAAAATTTAACTCCTAACTTTTAACTTCAGCCGAATAGCTGCTAAACTCGTTTGCTCGTGCGCTATGTACCAGAGTCCAGCCTGCTTTCAAAAGCTTTTGGTAAGTTGCCCAACCCAGAGAACCGCCTTGTATTTTATAATCCGGTACTGCATATTGTGGAAAAGCTGTATAAGGACGCCACGGTTGATGGGGTTCAGTCTGCAAGTGCAAAATTTTCTCTCCATCGCCGCCAAATTTAGACAACCAGCACATTTGTCGATGCATGGCAAACTCCTCATGTTTCCTTTAATTGCATAATTACAGACTTATGTCAAGTCTACCCTCACCCTTTCGGGGTAATTTTTCTTAGGTTAGTCTTCTCGTTGATGTCGAATTAAATACTTCCACGAATCTGTACTTAACCATAGATGCAGGGCATCCGGAAGCTGCGAGAAAACAGCAACGCCAAGATCTTTCTTTGGAATTTCCCCTAACGGTAAGATTTCTCTAATGTTACCTGCGGTTTTCCTCAGTGTATGTATTAGCTGCTACTATTTCTTAACAAAATTTAACCTGCAAATAACATTGCAAGTGTCCCCAACCTTTATTTCCAGGCAGAATTATATCAGGTTCGCTTAATTAGTTATTATTCGGTGCATCTGTGCAAAAAGTTTAAAACGCTCTTTCCCCCTGCTAGAAAGCCCCCTGCAAGAGTGCGGACAACCATGATAAGTCTTTAACCGAACATGATATTAGTGGTGCAATCGCGCTTCACCACCCAATACGGTTGGGAATCGCGAAAGTTATCTGTTGAGGCAAGCAGGGGGTGCAGGGGGAGAAAATAAAAAAAGGCTTATCTGAACCGTATTGCTTCACCACCAAGAAAAATATCTTTTTTTCTTCTCCTTTTCCTTTTCGCTTTTGCCTTCCCCTCAAAACGATGGAGCATACAGCTTGTCGCCGACAATGCCGCGAATTTTTGCTACTTGTTGGTTGTAGGCAAAGTCAGATAATACAGGTTCAGCGGGTTGTAAGTTAATCGTCTGTGCTAAATCAATCCATGATTTACAGCCGCCGTATTCTCGGCGATAGGGAATTTCTTGCACTTTCGGTAATTTGTAAGTCCGCAGCAGAAGAATGTAAAGTGGTTGACGAGCTTTCCATATGAGGCGATCGCTAATAAAATACTCATTCCATATATGAAATGGCAGTAACGCTTTGACAATTGACTCGTCACTAACTGGCAAAATATCAGTGATTTCTGCCCAACTGCTGATCGACACTGTTTCTGGATGCCAACCAGATGTCACAGGCTGTACATCTTTGCCATACTCAGCTTTGAGCATAAAAGACTGTTGATGTTCATAAGTTGGGTAGAGCAAAATCTGCTCATGAGCAACTTGGAAACGTCCACCTTGTTCATGAATGCCACCTTTGCGTAGCAGCATAATCGTTTCGCCCTGTTCTAAGGCATTCACGGCAACTGCCCATTCTTTAAGAGCGTGGATTGTGGTTGTTTGCATAGATGCCTAGTAGTGTTTGAATCGACGAAGATTAACATTTAGTGCATTTACTCTCGCTTATGCGTAGACGCGATCGCCTTTAGGAGTTCCCGTACTCCAAAGACTGCGGGAAGCTAACGCAGCATAGGAGTGCGATTGAGAAGGGTGTGGACTTGAGTCAGACATCGCTAGTTAACAACATAAAATCAACACATTCTCTCATTTCATAACCTTAATCAATAATTCCACCAAATATCATTTATTTTTGTCATCAATGTAAAAATACTGAGATTAATATAATAGCAATTTTTTTTCAAAATACATCTGGCATCAAGTAGTAAAAGCAACAGAGGTTCCAAAAAATTTTGTATTGATAATTACAAGCAACTTTGACATGAAAACATTCTTTAGACAGACGACCAGGGAAATTAAAAAAGTTAAATTTTAATAACAAATGTCAATAACAAGTTCAACCCTTCTAACTGAATAACATTAATTTCAGTTCAGAACTGCTGCAATATTTTTTCCAAATTTCAGCAAAACCTTTAGCAGATTAAAAGTCTTTTAAGTTCAATCTAAGGAGATAACAATGAGCGTCAACAACAGTAAAAATTTGCTTAAAAAGTTTATTAGCCTTGTGGGAGTTGCTAGTGCCAGTGCTTTAGTAAGTCTTCCGGCATTCGCAATGGCGAATTCCAGTTCTCGTAGCATGGTAATTAGTGAAGCCCCAACAAATGAGACATTATACTCCCAAGCCTCTCAAAGAGGAGGGCTATTCCCATATGGCGACTCCACCAGAACGCAGCAAAATCAAAATGGCGGCACCACTGGCGGAACGCAGCAAAATCAAGGCGGCACTACTGGCGGAACGCAGCAAAATCAAGATGGCGGCTCCACCGGAACGCAGCTAAATCAAGACGGCACCACCGGAACGCAGCAATATCGAAATAACGGCACTACCGGAACGCAGCAATATCGAAATAACGGCACCACCGGAACGCAGCAATATCGAAATAACGGCACCACCGGAACGCAGGATTATCAAAATAACGGCACTACCGGCGGAACGCAGCTAAATCAAGGCGGCACTACCGGAACGCAGCGATATCAAAATAACGGCACTACCGGAACGCAGCAATATCAAAACGATGGTACTACCGGAACGCAGCAATATCAAAACGACGGCACTACCGGAACGCAGCAAAATACAGGTGGTAACAACACAACAGGTGGACAAAATTCTGGTGGTCGAGGTGTCAGAGCGCTGTGGTAAATTCCCAGGGAATTTCTACTACACAGACTGGCAAGCTTGTTAACCTTGCAGCCTCTCATGGGTTAATTTTATTCTTCTGACTGCTATCAATAACAGCAGCAGGGGGAAATTTTTACGGGTGCAAATCGGGAGCATCCGAATTTGGCAAAAACGCCCACAGGCTAGAAGCCTGGGGCTAAATAAACAAGGCAGGCTACCCTTCTCCTGTCGGAGACGCTGCGCGAACGGGAACGCCAAGGGCGAAGGTGCGTATAGCGATAGCCACGCGCGGGTATTGCGGCTTTCATTGGGATGCTCCCTGCAAATCTCAATTTTCTTTCGCAGACTACCAAAATTACTCCTGATACCTAGTGGTGAGAATTAACTGGTTATCAGGAGTAATTTCTATATTAATTAGTCTCAAGATAGATGTTGAACAAATTGCTAATATACTTGGATACTAAATAATTAGATCCAGAAACTTTAATTATGGAAATGTTAAAGCAATCAGTTACGCTAATTATTTTCATTTATACATTTGGATTATTTTATACGCCTCAGATATCCTTAGCTAAAAAACCAACTGTTATTGATAATAATTCATTTAACAATTCCGTAAAAAAACCGATTGATTATGCCGATGATTTAGTTACTCAACCTATTCGCCTAGTGATTAATCTTAGCCGCCATCAAGTAACGCTTTATCAAGGAACAACTAGGATTAAAAGTTATCCAATTGCAGTAGGTCGCAAAGGCTGGGAAACCCCTAGGGGCAATTTCCAAGTACTTGACATGTTGGAAAATCCTACTTGGATACACCCTTTCACAGGTAAAGCTATCCCAGGAGGAAGCCGGGAAAATCCTCTTGGTCACTACTGGGTTGGATTTTGGACAAACGGTAAAAATTGGATTGGTTTTCACGGCACTCCCAATCCTGAGTCAGTAGGCAAAGCCGCGTCACACGGTTGTATTCGTATGTACAACAAGGATATTAAGGAATTATTCCAGCAGGTGAGACTGGGAACACCAGTTATTGTATTGCGATAGCTTAGGTAGTTTACCTGCGTAATATAAAGAAGGTATTAACAGTTAGGAATTAAACATGGAAAAGCGACGCTTGGGTACATCGGACGTGCAAATCACACCCATCTTAATGGGGACTTGGCAAGCCGGGAAAAAAATGTGGGTAGGAATTGAAGATGCTGACTCAATTAAAGCTATAAGAGCAGCATTTGAAGCGGGTATTACCACAATTGATACGGCTGAGGTATATGGTGAAGGACATTCAGAACAAATTGTCGCTGAAGCATTATCAGACGTGCGCGATCGCGTTGAGTATGCGACAAAAGTTTTTGCCAACCATCTCAAGTATGATTTAGTAATTGAAGCTTGCGATCGCTCTCTCAAAAATCTGAAAACAGATTATATTGACCTTTACCAAATTCATTGGCCCTCTGGCACTTTTAATAGCGAAAAAGTCCCGATTGAAGAAACCATGAAAGCCCTCAATCATCTGAAAGAGCAAGGAAAAATTCGCGCCATTGGTGTTTCCAATTTTTCCCGCGCTCAATTAGAAGAAGCAGCAAACTATGGACGCATAGATAGTTTGCAACCGCCTTATTCTTTGTTCTGGCGACAAGTAGAAAAAGACGCAATGCCCTATTGTGTAGAAAACAATATTTCTATCGTTGCTTATTCACCTTTAGCGCAGGGATTATTAACAGGTAAATTTGGGGCAGATCATAAATTTGACCCCCAAGATAATCGTGCTAAAAATAAATTATTTCAGGGCGAAAATTACCAACGCGCTCAACAAGCTTTAGAAAAATTGCGTCCGATCGCCGATCGCCACAATTGTACTTTAGCTCAGTTAGCATTGGCTTGGTTAATTGCTCAACCTCAAGCTCAGGCGATCGCAGGTGCACGAAACTCAGAGCAAGCGATCGGTAATGCCAAAGCTGCTGAAGTGAAACTGTCTGAAGATGAACTTCAAGAAATCGATGCGATCGGACGCATTGTCACCGACCATTTAGACGACAGTTCAGTTATGTGGAATTGGTAAGGAGTTGGGCATTGGGCATTTTTTAACAGGGCAAAAGGGGGGAAGGGGAAAGAATTATTACCAATGCCCCATGCCCATTGCCCATTGCCCATTGCCCAATTCTTAAAAGTTGAAACCTACTCCAAAGAGCAATCCGACATCAGTTTGGTCGAGAAAAGCTGCATTCACTGCACCTGTGGCTGTAAACCGAGAACCTAAAGGAACATCTATACCACCAGTCAGCAGTAAACCAAAATCTGCATCGTCACTAGCTTCAATAGCTAGCCCAGCACCTACGTAAGGAGATATTGCAAATGTTTGCCCTGCCGCATCTGCTGTTCTGGGTATCAGGTCTAAAGTGACAGGAAGCAGAATACTTGTATCATCGCCAAACACCGCTGATGGACGCACTGAGAAGTTGCGTGTCAGTCCAAGTTTGCTAATTACGGCAAAGTTAGGTTCGCTCAAAGCTGAATCACCACCAAGACCAATGTTACCAGCAACTCCAACGTAGCTGGAACCGCCGCGAGTAGCTGTACCGGGGGAAATTTCATTGTTCAGCTGACTGATATTAACATCGGGTGGGATAAGAACTTCGTTAATCGCGTAAATCACACCGTTGCTGGTTTGAACCGGCTGGATTACCCTAGCATTGTTCACCGTAATTTGATTACTAGTGCTATCGAGTTGAACATTTACAGGTTTGTTTGCAAGGGTTGTTGCTTGTCCCGCCGTGGTTACTTGACCGTTGACGACGTGGTATGTCAAAATCCGTCTCAGCGTTTCTCTGTTGCGCGGTTCTAGTAACCTTTGCAGAGTCTCTTGAGGTAAAGCTGCAAATGCCTCATCAGTAGGAGCAAAGACTGTATAAGGACCTCTTCCTTGCAAAGTTTCTGTTAAACCTGCTGCTTGGAGTGCAGTAGTCAGAGTTGAAAACGAAGTATTAGACCCAGCAAAGGCTACGATGTTGCTAGATGTTGTGGTTGCAGTGCTGGTTGTATTTCCTGTTGTGGTTGTACCTGTACCTGTTTGAGTGCCGCTACCGCTTCCGGCTACAATATAGTTAGCTGCGGGGAGGTTGCTGGCAATAGGTTGTAGTTGTCCCTGTCTGACTAAAGCTTGATATAAAATTGCTGCTGCTTCCGCACGAGTCAGAGCTCCCTGCGGATTCAATACTTTCAACTCTGGATAGTTAACAACTAAGTTAGCTTGAGTTGCCGCAGCGACATTATTGACAGCGTAAGACGGAATTTCTGACGCATCTGAGTAGTAAGTACTAAGCACATTTGTTGTCGTATCCCCAGCATTCAAACCCAAACCGCTTGTCAATGCAACGATCGCCTGAACTTTGGGAATTTGCTGATTTGGCAAAAACAAGTTATTCGGATATCCTGATAGAAATCCGGTTTCATAAGCTTCCTGAATTGCCGAAGCAGCCCAGTAGTTAGCTGGAACATCTCTAAATCCACCTTGACTTAACTGTCGTGTGGGGTTTTGATTAAAAGCTTTTTGAATCATCGCCGCAAATTGAGCGCGGGTAACAGGTTGATCCGGCTTGAATGTACCATCAGTAAAGCCGCTGATTACGTTTCTTTGAGCTAAAGCTTGAATAAATGGAGTCGCCCAGTAATCAGATGATACATCACGAAAGCTTGTGGTTGTTTGAGTTTGCGTTGGGGTTTGCGTTGGGGTCTGCTGATTTTGAGTATCGCTTGGCGTCTGAATTTGATTTTGAGTTGGGGTCTGCTGATTTTGAGTATCGCTTGGTGTCTGAATTTGATTTTGAGTTGGCGTTTGATCTTGAGTATCACTTGGGGTAGTCTGAGCAGAAGCGATCGCGCCAATTGTCATCGGCGTAATTGTACCAGTTATCATGCTGATAGCTAAGAAAGCTGCCCTTGCTGATGACCAACGAAATAAACTAAACATAATAATCTCCTCAAAGATAATTTCTATACTGAGCAAAAATGAAAAACCCTGATTTTGAGACTACCTAATTTTTAGACTAAGTAGGCAAAATTTTACACATTAATAGAATCAGTAAAGCTAAGGTCAGGTAATACGAGATTGAGACTTTACACGTTAGAAGACCAATCAACTCGTTGTCATCAATCTAGAGAATCATCAAAACTAAGACTTTTAACTGATGAAAGCTAATCTCAACCTCTATTTATGTAATAGCTCTTTTGAAAGTAGAAAACATCTATCGCAAGCTAGTATTTTAATACCGCAAAAACAAGAGCTTAGATGTTATTATTGACTATTTTTGGCGTTTTTCAAGATTTTTTGCCTCACGCAGAGGAGCACACTTAGCTGCGGGGGTGGAGGAGTTTGAGCAATGTGTCCGTTCGCAGAGTCGCAGAGAAAGAGTGTAGTTTTCCTCGCTTAGAAGACCACTGTTTGCGGGTCTACATGAGTAAATAATCAATTTGTATCTTGAGAAAGATGTATCAAAAATAAAATAATGACATTCTCTAACAGAAAGTGCGATTTGTGAGGAGAAAAATTATCTCTTAAATAAACCTAAGGTCAAATGCCATAAAATTGCCATCTATCTATATTAGATAAAGAGTCGCGAAAATTATATAATTTACGCTTGCAGAAACTCGATGCTAAAAGTAAGCCAAAATAATTTGCTGTATAGTAGCATTTCACTCCTCGGTGTGGCATTAGTCCTGAGACTGACATTGCCGATAAAGCCTCATATCGAGCTTGCTGTTTTTGCGGCGTTATATGTAGCGATCGCCATTATTGCCTGGTATAGTGGCAGAAAAGCCCTTTCCTTAGCTAATGCCGAAAGTCAAAGACAGGCAGAAGAGCAACTGCGGCAAAGCTATAAACGCCTAGAATTCCTCGGTAATGCTACCAGTCGGCTTGGGACGAGCTTAGATTATAAAACGACAGTAGCAAGTGTAGCAAAGCTAGCAGTGCCGTTTCTTGCTGATGTCTGCGTAGTAGATTTAATTGAAACAGAGTTAGCACCGTCACAAAATCGCGTCGCAGTCGCGCATGTTGAGCCGGTGAAAGAACAATTATTGACAGAGCTTAGTAATAAATATCCTTACATCCTTAATCAAAATAGCTTTATATCCAAAGTTGTAAGCGATCGCATTCCCTATTTGATTTCTGAAGTTACAGAATCCCTAATTCTAGAATACGCCCAAGATGCCGAACATTTGCGTATGTTGAAGGAATTGGGAAATTATTACTCAATGATGATTGTGCCATTGATTGCACGCGGGCGAATTTTGGGGATAATCTCCTTTGGCACAACTCAAGCCAGCTGTCGAATTTATACATCTGAAGACCTAGCTTTTGCTGAAGATTTAGCGCGGATCGTTGCCCTAGCTATAGACAATGCTCGACTTGATCAGAAAACTCAACAAGCAGAACAGCGAAACGATGAATTTTTAGCGTTTTTAGATGCTTGCACCAGTAGTGCCCCGATTGGACTTGCCTTTTTAGATCAACAAGGGCATTATATTCGCATTAATGATGCACTTGCTGCGATTTATCATATCAACGCCTCAGAACACTTAGGCAAGACGGTTTTGGATACTTTACCTCCTGAGTTGGCATCAACAGTAGATACGAAAATTAAGCAGGTGCTAGAAACTCAAGAGCCAATATTAAATGTGGAAGAAAGTGGTAAATTACCGCACATATCCTGTATATCTAATTACTACCCTGTGCGTTCAGAATTAGGAGAGATTTTAGGGGTAGGGATGGCAGTGCTGGATATTAGCGAACGCAAACAAGCAGAAGCAGCTCTTTACCAGCAAGAGCAAGAATTTAAAGCATTGGTAGAGAATGTACCAGATATTATAGTTCGTTTGGATCGAGATTTACGTTATTTGTATGCGTGTCGAACCGTTGAAAAAATAACCGGAATTTTACCAGCAGCTTTTGTTGGTAAAACAAACAACGAATTAGGCTTTCCCAAGGAAATGTGTACCCTTTGGCAGCAGAAATTACAAATGGTTTTTGCTACAGGGATAGCGCATAAATTCGAGTTTGAAATTCCGACATTTAATGATGGCACACATTATTATGAATCTCGACTCATCCCAGAATTCAGCCAAGATAACTCGATTAATTCAATTCTGGGCATTGTCCGCGACATGACAGAATATAAGCGGGCAGAACAAGCTTTGCGCCAAAGTGAAGAAAGATTCCGTGAACTGGCAGAAAACATTGAAGATGTCTTTTGGATGTTCAATCCCATAAAGCGAGAGTTTCTTTATGTTAGTCCGGCATACCAAGAATGGGGATACTCTTGTGAAAGCCTTTACGCCAACTATAAGCAGTGGTTTGAGGCGATTCATCCCGATGATCGTGAACGAGTGCGTAAGGCTTGTTTTGACTGTGAGTTAAAAGAAGGATTTAATCAAGAGTATCGCATTATCCGCCCAGATAACTCAATTTCTTGGATACGCGATCGCGCTTGTGCAATTAAAAACGAATCTGGGGAAATTTATCGGCTTGCTGGTATTGCCGAAGATATCACCGAACAAAAAGAATCTCAGGAAACCATCGCTATACTTAATCGTAATTTACAACGCCGCGCCCACGAATTACAAACCTTATTTGATGTCATTCCCATAGCGATCGGCATTTCAGTTGACTCCGAAAGCCGTAACATTACTGTAAATCCCGCATATGCACAAATTCTCAACATTCCTAAACATGCAAATGCCTCTATAGCTCCCCCACAAAATGCTCCCTTACCTGCCTACACAATATACCGTCACGGTCAACAATTATCACATAATGAACTGCCCTTGCAAATAGCCTCAACTCGCGGCATAGAAGTTAGGGATGCAGAAATTGATATTGTCCGTGCAGATGGGGCAGTATTTAACTTGTTTGGTTACGCTTCACCTTTATTTGACGAACAAGGAAAGCCTAGAGGTGCAGTTAGTGCATTTATAGATATTAGCGATCGCAAGCGCAACGAAGCAATATTGCGTGACAGTGAAGAACGCGTGCGAATGGCAACTACAGCTGCGGAATTGGGCATGTGGTTTTGGCATCTTCCCACAAACGAATTAACTTGGACTGCTAAGTGTACCGAGTTGTTGGGACTGCCTGCCAATAACCCCATGAGCTATGATATTTTTTTGAGTTGCCTGCATCCAGAAGATTGCGATCGCACTCAACAAGCAATAAAGCATGCCTTAAAAGAAAACGTCGAGTATGATACCGAATACCGCGTCATCTGGTCAGATAATAGCATTCATTGGATTGCCGCTAAAGGTCGAGCCTTTCACGATGGGGCAGGTAATCCAGTGCGGATGATGGGTACTGTCCAAGATATCACCAAACGCAAGCAAGCCGACGCAGAACGAATTGAGTTATTAGAGCGAGAAAAAGCCGCCCGTGCTGAAGCTGAAGCCGCAAATCGTATCAAAGATGAGTTTCTTGCCGTATTATCTCACGAATTGCGAACACCTCTCAATCCCATCCTTGGTTGGGCAAAACTCCTACGCAAACGCAAATTTGACCAAACCGCTACAGACAAGGCTTTAGAAACAATTGAGCGCAATGCTAAACTTCAAGCGCAACTAGTCGAAGACTTGCTCGATGTCTCGCGAATTTTACGCGGTAAACTCAGCTTAAATGTATGCCCTGTCAACTTAGCAACCACCATAGAATCTGCAATCGAAACAGTGCGCTTATCTGCACAAGCTAAATCAATCGAGATTAAAACTATACTCGATCCCAATGTCGGGCGAATTTCCGGAGATTCAAGCCGTCTTGTGCAAGTTATCTGGAATTTACTTTCCAACGCCATCAAGTTTACCCCTCCAGGCGGATGCGTGGAAATTAAATTGTCATCCGGAATGGGGCAGGGGGCAGGGGGCATTGGGCATGGGGGACAAGGTGAATTTGCTTCCTTGTCTCCCTCATCTCCCTCATCTTCCCCATCCTCCCCTCTCCCCACTCCCCCCAGTGCCCAAATAACAGTTAGAGACACAGGCAAAGGCATCGATCCTGATTTTCTCGCTTATGTTTTTGACTACTTTCGGCAGGCTGACAGCAGCACTACCCGCAGATTTGGCGGTTTGGGATTGGGACTGGCAATTGTCCGCCACATCATAGAATTGCATGGTGGTACAATTTGGGCAGAAAGCCTTGGTGAGGGACAGGGAGCAACATTTACTATCCAACTACCCTTAATAAAAAGTCCTGAAGCGAAGATACCAAGTTTTGAGTCGGAAGCTTCAAATTCAGTACTTAGCATTGACTCAGCACTCTCTGGTGTGCGAGTTTTAGTTGTAGACGATGACGCAGATATGCGTGAATACCTCGCTTGCGTGTTGCAGCAGTCGGGAGCAGAAGTAGCGGTTGTGACATCCGCATCTGAGGCACTGGATGCACTACAAAAAACCCAGCCAGATGTACTTTTGAGCGATATTGGAATGCCAAATATGGATGGTTATATGCTGCTGCGACAGATCAGAAGCTTAGAACCGGAAAACGGAGGACAAATTAAAGCGATCGCCTTAACCGCTTATGCCGCAGAATATGATCGCCAACAAGCACGCGCTGCCGGATTTGAAATGCATATACCCAAGCCTGTTGAACCAGAACGCTTAATTGAAGCGTTGAGTAAATGCGGCATAGGGCATAGTGCATAGGGCATGGGGCATAGGGAATGGGGAATGCAAATAATTCTATTAGAATAGAACCCGCATCAAAAATCGAGCGTCTTTAATTCCCATTGCCCCCTTCGGGGTTCGCCAGTCGCTCATGGGGGAGACCCCCAAGACCGCGCTGGCTCACCATTGCCCATTGCCCAATGCCCAATGCCCACTTCTACCCACAGAAGGAGGATAAAACCTGAACCATAGATAAATGCATAAATAGCTTGACTTATTATAAGGTAAACGTAATTTAACAAAATTTATTATTTTTGATTACAGTGTTGCAAAATGTACCTTACTCGCTCCCAAATCAAGTTTTATGGGATTGCTATTCTAGCCGTAGTCTTGGCATTAGTGATGATACTAATGTTAAATCCTTTGCTGGCGATGACTCAGAGCTATATTTTGCTATTTCTTGGGGCAGTGATGCTAAGTGCTTGGTATGGTGGTATGGTGCCAGGATTGCTAGCGACTTGCTTGTGTGTAATTGTTAGCGGCTATTTCTTTGTTTTTGCTAGCGAGTCACTCCACGTTGATTTGGCGAATATTACACGGTTGAGCTTGTTTTCGTTGCAAGGGACACTCATCAGTGTATTATGTGGGGCGCTACATAAGTATAAGACAGAAGCTCAGATGAGTATGCGATCGCTCGCCAGCAGCGAACAGCGCTGTCATTTTATTTTAGATACTACGAGTGAGGGAATTTGCATTCTTGACGCGCAAGCGCGAACAGAATATGTAAATCAAAGTTTAGCGCAGATGTTTGGCTACACTCGCGAGGAAATGTTGCAGCGTTCCATCTTTGATTTTATCGATGAGTCGCTTCATGCAGAAGCTCAACAACACATCGAACAGCGTCAACGAGGAATTAAACAGCAATTTGATTTTCGCTTTTTACGTCATGATAAATCAGATTTGTGGGCGATCGCCTCTATTAATCCTATTTTAAATCACGAAAATGAGTTTCTTGGCTCATTAATCATGCTGACTGATATTAGCAAACGCAAGCAAACCGAAGAAGCTTTGATTGAAGCAGAAATGCGATTTGCCAGTTTAGCACAGAATGTACCAGGAGTAATTTGTCAATATCGTCAAGATCCCAAAGGGATAGGCGAATTTCTTTATATTAGTTCGGGTTGCAGCGAGCTTTATGAAATTGAATCCGAAAAAATTAGGCAAAATCCTCAATTAGCATGGCAACTAATTCATCCCCACGATTTTAAAGACTTTAGACAATCTTTGATCAATTATGCTGCCACAGGAAAACAATGGCGGCATGAGTGGCGAATTATTACACCTTCGGGCAAAATAAAATGGTTACAAGGAACTGCTCGCTCGCAACAACAACCAGATAAAACCGTTTTCTGGAATGGCTTAGTGTTAGATATTACCGAACGCAAGCGCACTGAAGGCAACTTTAGACGCATCTTTGAGTCTAACATGATTGGCATGAAATTCTGGGTAGGCGATGGCGAAATTACATTAGCGAATCAAGCATATTTTAATATTATTGGTTACACCCAACAAGATTTACAAACAGGTCGGTTGAAGTTATCAGAAATAACACCACCAGAATATCAATCCTTAGAAGAGGAAACTAGAGCGGAAATTCGTCAACAGAGTACTTGTACCCCCTACGAAAAAGAATACATACGCAAAGATGGTTCGCGAGTTCCGGTGTTGATTGGTGGAGCCAGATTAGATGATGGTAGTGATGGTGGGATTTGCTTTGTTGTCGATATAAGCGATCGCAAATTATTAGAAAATCAACTTCGGCAACAAGCAGCGGAATTAGAGAGCGCAAATCGTGCCAAAGACCAATTTTTAGCCGTTCTTTCTCACGAACTGCGTACCCCACTAACCTCTATTTTAGGCTGGACACAGATATTTCTAACTCGCAAATTGAATGAAAAAAACAAAACTGTAGGGTTGGAAACAATCGAGCGCAATGCTCGCTTGCAAAAACAACTAATTGAAGATTTACTAGATATATCACGGATTTTGCAAGGTAAACTGCGTCTAAATGTTTGCCCGATGAATTTGGTGAACGTAATAGAAGGTGCAATCAGAAGCCTGCGATCGTCTGCTGAGGAAAAGTCACTTAATTTAGAGTTTGCGATCGCTCCCAATCACCAAGGGGAAAATGCAGATTATCAGTTTCCGCCAATCAATGAAAGTGCAGACTTATTAGAAAACGATGGCAACCTTACCCAGGTAAATTTTGAATCTCGTTACACAGAATATCTACCCACTTTAAAATTACCAGAAACACAAGCCGCAACACCCAGCCCATCTGATGAAAATGCCCATTTAATACATAAACATAAACTCGCATCTCAATTTAAAAGTTCCAAATTCTGGGTTTGCGGTGACTCCAACCGTTTGCAGCAAGTAGTGTATAACCTCCTCTCAAATGCGATCAGGTTCACACCAAAAGGAGGACGCATAGAAATTACCCTATCAGTAGAGATGGGCAATGAGGGACAAGGACGACAAGGAGACTTCTTGGAGACACGGGGACAAAAGGAGCAATTCTTTTCCCCCCATCCCCCCCTCTCCCCCTCTCCCCCTCTCCCTGTTCCCCCATCCCCCCATTCCTCCCTTGCCTATGCTCAAATTACAGTCAAGGATACAGGTATAGGAATTAGTCAGGAATTTCTGCCTTATGTATTTGATCGCTTTCGTCAAGCTGATAGCAGTATCACCCGCAAATTTGGCGGATTAGGTGTTGGATTAGCGATCGTCCGTCATATCGTCGAAATGCATGGGGGAACCGTGACCGCTCAAAGTCCCGGTGAAGGACAAGGAGCAACTTTCACCGTAAATTTACCACTTTTGTCAGATACAACTAGGGATTAGGACGTGTTTTCAAATTCCCGACACCACCGAAGGAGAGCTTTAGTATTTTAAGAGGTGCGATAAAAAGTTAACTAGGGCAAGGTTAAAGAAAGGGTGGGTTAATTTTTGCAAGTCGATGCATTAACATAACAAGTCGATGCATTAACAATGCAAGCCGATGCATTAACAATGCAAGCCGATGCATTAGGCATAGGCGTGAAAATTAATTATGCGTTACCCAAAACCTTTGTAGAGACGCGATAAATCGCGTCTTAGGCTCATTTCCAACAGATGTCTATTAGACATCTGTAAAAAAGATGTAGACTTCTTGCATAAATCAAAAAGAAGAACCCCACCCCGCCTTTAACTTACGTCAAAGTCTCCCCTCCCCGCCTGCGGGGAGGGGTTGGGGGTGGGGTTTTGGGGAATGAGTGCAAGAAATAGTGCAGCGTTGCGCGTACCCCGCGATTAGATACAGCATATTGCGGGTAGATGATGCAGCTAGGCGATTATTTAGTTATATGACCGTGTAGCGAGTCGTTGGAATGCTGATGGTGCGGGACTATTTGCAAGGTGCTGGCGTATCACCTCGGCACACGCAGCCGGACTTAACAACGAGGTATCGACTTCAAGGTCATAGATGCCAGGGATGTGGACTTCACGTTGCCATAACTCAACCGGACGTGGCACCGGGGAGTCGGCTGTACTTACCACGTTCCACCCCGTCTTTTCTCGTCTTTCCATAATTATCTCGATGGGGCAGCGAACGCCTACGAACAAGACCGGCAATCCGTTTAAACGTCGGGCGCTATCGGTCAAAATGCCCCGCTCCATTGCGTATGCGTCATGGTGTCCGACATCAACCACGACATTCAGTCCTAAGCGACTGTGGGCAGCGATGGATTCATACATGGCGCTGTACAGAATGGGAACGAGGGGTTCGATGTCCTGGCGTTCTCCCCCTGGTCGCAGACCGATCCCAGGCAAGTATCGTGCAGGAGTCATTTGCATAAACCTATCGACACCCAAGTTCATCCATAAGCCATCAAACGTCTCCTGAATCACTGCGACAATGCTCGACTTCCCTGAACGCGGGGTACCATTCAGGATAATAATCTGTCTTAGCTCCTGTGTCTGTCCCATGATCAATCCTGGCATACTTAATATATATTTGAAAATCTGCCTAATGCCCAATGCCTAATGCCCAATACCCAATACAATACCCAATGCCCAATACCCAATGCCCAATACCCAATCCCCCACCCCCCCATAAATCCCCCCTTAGGGAGAAGCATTTAAATACTTGCAACTAACACACTGGAGCTAAGTGATTGATGCTGAATAAAATGGAAAGCCTAAATCTGCCACCTGATTCGCAAGTTGAACGTATTTTAGTTGTTGATGATACACCTGACAACTTATTCTTGATTGAGACAGTTTTGCAGGCAGAAGGATATCAAGTAGAAGTTGCTGATAATGGACAGGATGCTCTTTCCATGATTGAAGCAGAACCTCCACATTTGCTGCTGTTGGATGTGATGATGCCAGGAATGCATGGTTATGAAGTGGTTCGATGCATTCGGCAAAACAGTAATTTACCTTTTATTCCAATTATCTTGATTACAGGTTGCGAACAACTAGATACATCTGAGCAATTCGATGTCGCAGTAGAGGGTTTTATCTGTAAGCCAATTGACTTTGATCAATTGCTCAACCAGGTAAGCAACATTTTAGCGGTGAAAGATTCTTCACCTAACCCCGTTGCAAATCAGCGATTAGCAAGTTAATTCTCTCGGCAACATCAGCTTTGCCTTCTGCTTGGGCATCACGCAGAAAAATATCTATAATAAACCAGCGACATAAATCACTATCTATCTTTACTAAATTTAAGATAACGTCGTTAATCACCTCTGTCATCAAGTAGTCCGGCAGACGATGCAACTCGTCTCGAATCATCAACAGATCATCAAGTTCTTGCGTTTGATTCGCCATCACCACAGCCTTGACTACAGCTTCGACTAAATTGTTTAAATGAGGTTTCAGACCTTTCAAGTCTTCGTCCTGGGGATGGTCTTCCAAGGTTATTCCTCCTAAGGGGAGCTTTCTTAAGCAGGGGGACAGGGGGAGCAGGGGGACAGGGGGACAGGGGGACAGGGGGACAGGGGGCAGAGGATTTATAATTTATATCTATCACAGTAGGTGAAAAACGGCTTTGTAACTTGCTGTTGTTCAAATTAAATCTCTACCCTGAATCTTTAGGCAAATTATCGAAAAACCATAACGCCCGAACTCAAATTAAACACAGTTTCGTAGTACCTATATTTTATCATCTACCTTAGGAGAGATTATTTATGATTTTGCCTCTACCTTAGGTAGAAGCGGATATTGCCTTTTAATTGGATAATGCTGAATATATTACTTTCGGTATTAACCATTAGTATGGCATCAGGGTATTTGCTTGCTATCTAACTTGGAATCTCATTAGTGGAAAAGCTAAGAAAAAATATTTATTAAAAGTAAAGCGATGACAACACAAGTAGCAAACGATACAGAGAACCTTGACCTAAAGCAACTTTTAAGAACTTTAGCAGAGGTGAAGAAAGGAAATTTTTCTGCACGGATGCCGCTGGATCATACTGGTATAGGAGGAAAAATCGCTGACACCCTCAACGATATCATCGATATGAATGAGCGGATGGCGGCTGAGTTAGAACGCGTCAGCAATGTTGTTGGTAAAGAAGGAAAAATTAACGAACGGGCAACGCTGGGAAATGCTAAAGGTTCTTGGAAAGCTGCGGTTGAGTCAGTTAACACCTTAGTTACAGACTTGGTGCAACCGACAGCGGAAACAGCGCGAGTAATTCGGGCAGTGGCTAATGGAGATTTATCGCAAGCGATCGCCACCGAAACTCAAGGTAGACCTTTGCAAGGGGAGTTTCTCCAAACTGCCCAAATTGTCAATAAAATGGTGAATCAGCTCAACTCCTTTGCCTCGGAAGTAACGCGGGTAGCGCGAGAAGTGGGAACCGAAGGAAAATTGGGTGTACAAGCACAAGTGCCAGGTGTAGCGGGAACCTGGAAAGACTTAACCGACAGTGTAAACTTGATGGCAGGCAACTTGACCGATCAAGTGCGGAATATTGCGGAAGTGACAACCGCAGTTGCCAACGGTGACTTGTCGAAGAAAATCACCGTCAATGTCAAAGGCGAAATTTTAGACTTGAAAAACACCATCAATACGATGGTAGATCAACTTAACTCTTTTGCTTCGGAAGTAACGCGGGTAGCGCGAGAAGTGGGAAACGAAGGCAAGTTGGGAGTACAAGCTGATGTGCGCGGTGTCGCGGGAACTTGGAAAGACCTGACTGATAGTGTAAACTCGATGGCAGGCAATTTGACAGCACAGGTGCGGAATATTGCAGAAGTGACAACGGCGGTAGCAAATGGTGACTTGTCGAAGAAAATCACCGTCAACGTCAAAGGCGAAATTTTAGACTTGAAAAACACCGTCAACACGATGGTGGATCAGCTGAACTCCTTCGCTTCGGAAGTAACGCGGGTAGCAAGGGAGGTGGGGGCAGAAGGCAAACTCGGCGGACAAGCAGAAGTTAGAGGCGTGGCGGGTACGTGGAAAGACTTAACAGAGTCGGTTAACTTTATGGCAGGAAGTTTAACCGCTCAAGTGCGTAACATTGCGGAAGTGACAACAGCGGTAGCAAACGGTGACTTATCGAAGAAAATTACCGTTGATGTCAAAGGGGAAATTTTGGAGTTGAAAAACACCATTAATACAATGGTGGATCAGCTTAATTCCTTCGCGTCGGAAGTAACGCGGGTAGCGCGGGAGGTGGGAACCGAAGGAAAATTGGGGGCACAAGCACAAGTTGCCGGTGTGGCAGGAACTTGGAAAGATTTGACGGATAATGTCAACTTGATGGCAGGTAATTTGACCGGACAGGTGCGTAATATTGCCGAAGTTGCGACAGCGATCGCTAAAGGGGATCTTTCCAAAAAAATCACCGTCGATGTCAAAGGGGAAATTTTGGAGTTAAAAAACACCATCAATATCATGGTGGATCAACTTAACTCCTTCGCGTCGGAAGTAACGCGGGTAGCGCGGGAAGTCGGTTCCGAAGGAAAACTCGGCGGACAAGCCGATGTGCGCGGTGTCGCGGGGACGTGGAAAGACTTAACTGATAGTGTAAACTTCATGGCGGGTAGTTTGACATCGCAAGTGCGAAACATCGCCGAAGTGACAACCGCAGTAGCAAATGGTGACTTATCGAAAAAAATCACCGTCGATGTCAAAGGGGAAATTTTAGAGTTGAAAAACACCGTCAACACGATGGTAGATCAGCTCAACTCCTTTTCTAGTGAAGTAACGCGGGTAGCGCGGGAGGTGGGTTCCGAAGGTAAGTTAGGCGTACAAGCCGAAGTGCGGGGTGTCGCGGGTACGTGGAAAGACTTAACCGATAGTGTAAACTTCATGGCTGGTAGTTTGACTGCACAAGTGCGAAATATCGCCGAAGTGACAACCGCAGTAGCAAACGGTGACTTGTCGAAGAAAATTACTGTAGATGTGAAAGGGGAAATTTTAGAGTTGAAAAACACCATCAATACAATGGTGGATCAACTTAACTCCTTTGCCTCGGAAGTGACGCGGGTTGTTAGAGAAGTGGGAACCGAAGGTAAATTGGGTGTGCAAGCATATGTGCGGGGTGTCGCCGGAATTTGGAAAGATTTGACCGATAATGTCAACTTAATGGCAGGCAACCTCACCGGACAAGTGCGAAACATAGCCGAAGTTGCTGGTGCGATCGCTAATGGTAATTTATCCAAAAAAATCACCGTTGATGTGAAAGGGGAAATTTTAGAGTTGAAAAACACCATCAACACGATGGTAGATCAACTGAGTTCCTTTGCATCAGAAGTAACCAGGGTGGCGCGGGAAGTTGGCACCGAAGGAAAATTAGGCGGTCAAGCCCAAGTTACAGGAGTAGCGGGCATTTGGAAAGATTTGACCGACAATGTAAACTCAATGGCAGGCAACTTGACAGCCCAGGTGCGAGGTATCGCCAAAGTCGTCACGGCAGTAGCTAACGGGGACTTAAAACGCAAACTGATGTTAGATGCCCAAGGAGAAATCGAAACGTTAGCTGATACGATTAACGAAATGATTGATACCTTGGCAACCTTCGCTGATCAGGTGACAACAGTAGCGCGGGAAGTAGGAAGTGAAGGTAAATTAGGCGGACAGGCAAAGGTTCCTGGTGCATCAGGATTATGGCGCGACTTAACAGACAACGTAAACGAACTAGCAGCGAATTTAACAACTCAAGTACGAGCGATCGCCGAAGTAGCGATCGGTGTAACCAAAGGAGATTTAACGCGATCGATTTCCGTGGAAGCGCAAGGAGAGGTGGCGATCCTCAAAGACAACATCAACCAAATGATCGCCAACTTGCGAGAAACAACCCAGAAAAACACCGAACAAGATTGGCTGAAAACCAACTTGGCGAGGTTTACCCGCATGTTGCAAGGACAACGGGATTTAGAAACAGTCACCAAATTGATTTTGTCAGAACTGGCGCCCTTGGTGTCGGCTCAACATGGTGTCTTCTTCATGATGGAAGTCGCTGAGAATCACCCATCCTTCCTGAAACTCCTCAGCAGCTACGCTTACCGCGAACGCAAAAATTTATCAAATTGTTTTCATTTGGGCGAAGGTTTAGTAGGACAATGCGCTTTAGAAAAAGAGCGAATTCTCCTAACTCATGTCCCGCAAGAATATATTACAATTGGCTCCGGTTTGGGCGAAGCTTCGCCGATGAATGTGGTTGTCTTGCCTGTATTGTTTGAAGGACAAGTCACCGCAGTCATCGAACTGGCATCAATGCACCGCTTTAGTGAAATTCACCTGACTTTCTTAGACCAACTTACAGAAAGTATAGCGATCGTCTTGAACACCATCGCAGCCAGTATGCGGACGGAAGAATTACTCAAGCAGTCGCAATCTCTCACAGAAGAACTGCAAAGTCAGCAAAAAGAACTTACCGACACCAACAAACGATTAGAACAACAAGCACAATCTCTCAAAGCTTCTGAAGACTTGCTAAAACGTCAACAAGAACAATTGCAGCAAACTAACGAAGAGTTAGAAGAAAAAGCTGAACTGTTGGCAGTGCAAAATCGAGAAGTAGAACGGAAAAATCGAGAAATCGAGCAAGCGCGTCAAGCCATAGAAGAAAAAGCCGAACAATTGGCGATGACATCTAAATACAAGTCGCAGTTTTTGGCGAATATGTCCCACGAATTGCGGACACCTTTAAACAGTTTACTTATTCTCGCCCGACTGCTGGCAGATAACACCGAAGGCAACTTAACCCAAAAGCAAGTCGAATACAGCTACACTATTTACTCTGCTGGAAACGATTTGCTGGGATTAATTAATGACATTCTTGATTTGGCAAAAATCGAGTCAGGTACAATGTCGGTGGAAATCGAGGAAACTTTATTTACCGACTTGCAAAGCCATGTAGAAGGCACTTTTCACTCAATTGCCCAAGATAAAAACTTAGAGTTCCGGCTTAACTTTGACGATCGCCTACCCCGCGCTATCTACACCGACACCAAGCGACTGCAACAAGTTCTGAAAAACCTGCTGTCAAACGCCTTCAAATTTACAGAACAAGGTCACGTAAGTTTAAGTGTATCAGTAGCTAGCCAGGGTTGGAGCGCCGATGCTGAAGTTCTTAACCGCACCGGACGAGCGATCGCCTTTGCAGTTTCCGACACGGGTATCGGTATCGCATCCGATAAACAGCAAGTCATTTTTGAAGCCTTCCAGCAAGCAGATGGCAAAACCAATCGCAAGTATGGTGGCACAGGTTTAGGCTTGTCGATTAGCCGAGAAATTGCCCGCTTACTCGGTGGCGAAATTCGCTTAATCAGCGAACTTGGTAAAGGCAGCACTTTTATTCTTTACTTGCCACAAACCTACTATCCCTCAGTAGAAGTGACAAAAAGACACGGAGACACTGAGACAAGGGCAATCGGGCAGTGGGAGACAAAAAGACACCCAGACAGGGAGACACCCAGACGACTTGCGGCAATTTCTCCCCCATCTCCCCCTCTCCCCCTTGCCCCCAACCCCACTTCGTGGGGACCCCAAAGCCCCCACTCCGCCACTCCCCCACTCGCCACATTAAGCGAACAAGCGATCCCAGATGATCGGCAAAATATTCAAAGTGGCGATCGCACTCTTTTGGTTATTGAAGATGACCTCAATTTCGCCCGTATTCTGCTGGATATGGCACGGGAACAGGGTTTTAAAGGCTTGATGGCATCCCGTGGCGATGTGGGTTTAACAATGGCACGAGAATACAATCCGACGGCGATTATGCTCGATATTCACCTGCCCGTGATGGATGGCTGGACAATACTAGATCGCTTGAAACACGATCCCAGCACTCGACATATTCCCGTCCACATCATGACATCTGATGAAGGACAAGCTCGAAGTTTACAACAAGGGGCGATCGCCTTTTTGCAAAAACCCGTTAGCAGTGAAGCACTCTCCAAAGCTTTAAGCGATATTAAGCAATTTGTCGAACGTCCGGTTAAAAACCTGCTAATTGTCGAAGATGACGACATCCAACGCAATAGCATAGCCGAACTGATCGGCAATAGTGATGTCGCTAGCACAGGTGTAGATACTGGTGCAGCAGCACTCGCAGCACTAAAATCTGGTCACTTTGACTGCGTAGTGCTAGATTTGGGGCTACCGGATATGAGCGGAATTGAGTTGATTGAGCAGATTAAAGAAGAACCAAACTTAAATCATTTGCCGATCATTATCTACACCGGCAAAGATTTGACACATCACGAAGAAACTGAACTGCAACGAATTTCTAACACCATCATCGTCAAAGATGTGCGATCGCCCGAACGACTTTTAGACGAAACCGCTTTATTTTTGCATCGGGTGCAAGCGAATCTACCCGCAGAGCAACAAAGGATGCTACAACAGGTACGGCATCAAGATCCACTGCTGGCAGGAAAAAAAGTCCTCATAGTCGATGATGATGTGCGGAATATCTTTGCCCTGACTAGTTTGCTGGAACGTTACCAAATGGAAATTCTTTACGCCGAAAATGGTAGAGACGGCATTACCATGCTGGAAAATAACCCAGACATTAACATTGTATTGATGGACGTGATGATGCCAGAAATGGACGGTTACGAAACAATGCAAGTTATTCGGCGATTAAGTGAATTTCAAAATTTACCAATGATCGCTTTAACTGCAAAAGCAATGAAAGGCGATCGGGAAAAATGTATTGATGCCGGTGCGAACGATTACATCACCAAACCCGTTGATACCGAACAATTGCTCTCACTACTCAGAGTTTGGCTGTATCGGTAAGTAGGTAATTGGGCATGGGGCATTGGTGAGCGCTAGTTTCGTGCGGAGGTCACGAGCGTTGTTCGTCTTGGTCTCCGACAGGAGAAGCACAGCCGCGTCATATCATGTCCGCTTGATTACTTACTCTACCCCGCAAGCGGTCCGGGGATGCGCGGGGTGGGGTGCAGTGTGTGGGAATCATAACTAATTATCCGGACTTGATATCATTGGGCATGGGAGAAAGAAAAAAGCTTTTATTCCTTTTTCCAATCATAGGCAGGTGCTACAACTTTATCGGGACGTTTTGGGGGAAAGCGGAGGAACATAAGCGAAGAAGTAGAAAAAGAGCAACGCACTGCCTCCCCTTTTCCCCTGTTCAAATCCCATTGCCCATTGCCCATTGCCTAATTCCCAGTCTCCCCAGATTCCAGATAATGTTAAAAAAGTTTACGATTAGTAGCAAAATAGGAGCAAGTTTCGCAGTAAGCCTAGTATCTTTTGCAGTGATTGGTCTACTAATTTACCGAAGTGCAACAGAAACAGTAAAGACTAGCCGTTGGCAAACTCACACCTACGAAGTACTCAAAAACCTGGAAAGTTTTCTTTCTACCATTAAGGATGCCGAAACCGGACAGCGGGGTTATTTGATTACTGGGTCGGAAGATTACTTAGAACCGTATGATACAGCGATTCCACTAATTGGTAAAAAAATTACTGAGCTACGTAAACTGACCGCAGATAACCCTAGTCAACAGCTACGGCTTGATACTGTAGAGTCTCTCACACAGAAAAGAATCGCCAGACTCAAGGAAGTTATTGACATTCGCCGTCAACGCCCAGCAGGTGTTTCTCAAGCAATTGTCATTGACCAAGGCAAGAGCATCATGGATGATATTCGCCGTGTGGTTTCGGAGCTTCAGACAGAAGAATTGAGGTTATTGAAACTACGTTCAGCAGCATCTGATGAAGCGACAAGGCAAATGACTTACAGCATTGCCTTTGGTATCCCACTTTATTTAGTTCTCTTAACATTAATCGGCTTTTTTCTCAATCGTAACATTTCTCGACCGCTTGAAGAAGTCTCTAGCGTTGCAGAGAAAATTGCTGCTGGAGATTTAGACACGAGTCTACCTGCTGACAATCGTCGCGACGAAATAGGTGTGTTGGCACAGACATTTAACAAAATGATTGCCAACTTGCGCTTAACAAATCGCCAAACAGCAGAACAAGACTGGTTAAAAACTAACTTAGCGAAATTCAGCCGAATTTTGCAAGGACAACGGAACTTGGAGGCTGTTTCTCAACTTATTTTGAGAGAACTGGCTCCTTTAGTCTCGGCTCATCATGGCGTATTTTACTTCATGACAACAGAGGACGAAAAGCCTAGTTTAATACTTTTGGGGACTTACGCTTATCGAGAACGTAAGCATTTAGCAAACCGCTTTCAATTGGGTGAAGGTTTGGTAGGACAATGCGCTTTGGAAAAAGAGCGAATTTTGCTAACAGAAGTACCTTCAGACTATATTAAAATCAATTCTGGGCTTGGGGAAGCAGCCCCAATGAATATTATTGTCCTACCTGCTGTGTATGAAAAGCGAGTATTAGCTGTGATTGAACTTGCTTCATTCCAGCGTTTTAGTGATATTAATCTAACTTTTCTCGACGAACTCAGCGTAACTATTGGTATCGTCCTCAATAATATTACTGCCTATCAACGTACCGAAGAATTGCTTCAGCAGTCGCAATTGCTCACCGAAGAGTTAACAAGTCAGCAAGAAGAACTCCTAGAAAGTAATCAACGCTTGGAAGAACAAGCAGAAACATTACAAAAATCTGATAAATTATTGCGACAGCAACAGCAAGATTTACAACAAAGTTACGAAGAGTTACAACAACTCAACGAAGAATTAGAAGAAAAAACCGAGTTACTAGCTCAACAAAAGCAAGAAGTAGAATACAAAAATCGCGAAGTAGAGCAAGCACGCCTAAATTTAGAAGAAAAAGCCGCACAATTAGCCACCACTTCTAAATACAAGTCGCAATTTTTGGCAAACATGTCCCACGAGTTAAGAACACCATTAAATAGTTTACTAATATTAGCGCAAGTCTTATCTGATAATAAAGAAGGGAATTTGACCCCAAGGCAGATGGAATATAGCCAAACTATCTATTCTGCCGGCAACGATTTGCTATCACTAATTAATGAAATTCTCGACTTAGCAAAAATAGAGTCGGGAACAATGGAAGTAGAACTAAAAGAAACTTTCTTCAGCGAATTGCAAAGATATGTAAAATGGACTTTTCGTTCCATTGCTGAAGATAAAAATGTAGATTTTCGCGTTCATTTTGATGAACAACTACCCCGCACCATCAACACAGATGCAAAGCGTCTTCAACAGTTGCTAAATAACTTGTTGGCAAATGCTTTTAAATTTACCGAACAAGGTTATGTAAGTTTACGTATTTCAATTGTAACTGAAGGCTGGAGTCGCGACCAACAAAGTCTTAACAATGCTGAATGTGTGATAGCCTTTGCAGTCACTGATACTGGTATTGGCATTTCCCCAGAAAAACAGCAGGTGATTTTTGAAGCTTTTCAACAAGCAGATGGCACAACTAGCCGTAAATACGGGGGTACAGGTTTGGGCTTATCTATTAGCCGACAAATTGCCGAGTTATTAGGTGGCGAAATTCGCTTAGTCAGTCAACTTGATCTAGGTAGCACCTTCACTCTCTACCTACCCCAAACATATTCTTTATTAGTACAGGAGTCACGGAGACACGGAGGCAGGGAGAGTGGGGGACAAGGAGACAACGGGAGCCACATGAAAGCTGCGGAGGTCACGAGCGTTGAGCAAAGTAGAGTGACAAGGGGACAAGAGGACAAGGAGAATAATTCTTTCCCCCATCTCCCTCCCTCCCCCACTCCCGTTGCCACTCTCACCGAGTCGGCAATTGAAGACGATCGCCAAAATATCCGCCCTGGCGATCGCACTCTTTTGATTATTGAAGATGACTTGAACTTTGCCCGAATATTACTCGATTTGGCACGCGAACAAAACTTTAAAGCTTTGGTAGCTTCTCGTGGTGATGTCGGTTTAGCAATGGCACGAGAATTTCAGCCTACTGCCATTATGTTGGATATCCGTTTACCTGTGATGGATGGTTGGACTGTACTTGATCGTTTGAAGCACGACGCCAACACCAGGCACATCCCAATTCACATTATGACAGTTGAAGAAGGGCAAAAACGAAGTCTGCAACAAGGAGCGATCGCCTATTTGCAAAAACCTATCACCAGCGAAAGGCTTTTTCACGCTTTGAGAGATATCAAGACATTTGTCGAACGACGAGTGAAAAACCTGCTCGTAGTAGAAGATAATGAATTACAACGTCGCAGCATAGTTGAGTTAATTGGTAATGGTGACGTGGTGATTACTGCCGTTGGGACAGCTACAGAAGCTTTGGCAGTACTCAATACTACTCATTTTGATTGCTTAGTATTAGATTTGGGATTGCCTGATATGAATGGTTTTGAGTTAATCGAGCGAATTAAGCAACAACCAAATCTTGGTTATTTACCCATCATTATTTATACTGGCAAAGAACTAACATATCAAGAAGAAACAGAACTACGCCGCATTTCTGACACTATCATAGTTAAAGATGCGCGTTCCCCAGAACGATTATTAGACGAAACATCGCTGTTTTTACATCGCCTTCAGTCAAATTTACCGATTTCCCAACAGTTATTATTAGAACAGCTACGCCAAAGCGACCCGGTACTAGCGGGTAAGAAAGTTTTAATTGTTGACGATGACATGCGGAACATTTTCGCCCTTACTAGTTTGCTAGAGCCTTATCAAATGGAAATTCTTTATGCTGAAAACGGTACAGACGGCATTACTATGCTACAAAACAATTCTGATATTAATGTCGTCTTAATGGATGTGATGATGCCAGGAATGGATGGTTACGAAACAATGCGTACCATTCGCTCCCTTGATCAATTTAAAAATCTACCAATGATTGCCCTCACAGCAAAAGCCATGAAAGGCGATCGCGAAAAATGCATTGACGCCGGTGCTTCCGACTACATCGCTAAACCCGTTGATACCGAGCAGTTGCTCTCACTACTAAGAGTCTGGCTGTATCGATAAGAATAGGAGTCAGGAGTTAGGAGTCAGGAGTCAGGAGTTAAAAGTCAGGAGTTAGGAGTTAGTGGTTAGTCGTTAGTTGTCCCCCTACTCCCCCTTGTCCCCCTACTCCCCCACTCCCCCACTCCCCATGTCCCCCACTCCCCATGTCCCCCACTCCCCATGTCCCCCAAAAACCCTAACGAACTCGAAGACATTGAAACTCAGCTACTACTGGAGGGAGTATATCGCTATTACGGCTTTGACTTTCGTAATTATGCAATGGCTTCTCTCAAACGTCGTATCTGGAATACGATTCGCGCAGAAAAGCTAACTAGTGTCTCTGGACTTCAAGAAAGGGTTTTGCACGACCCCGCTTGTATGGAACGCTTTTTGTTGGGTCTTTCGGTGAATGTCACCGCGATGTTTCGCGATCCAAGTTTTTATATTGCTTTTAGAAATAAAGCCGTTCCCCTTTTGCGTACCTATCCCTTTATTCGTATTTGGCACGCTGGATGCTCTACGGGTGAAGAAGTTTATTCGATGGCAATTCTCCTATTAGAAGAAGGATTGTATCACCGTTGCCGCATCTACGCTACTGATATGAATGAAGCAGTGTTACGTAAAGCTAAAGCTGGTATTTTTTCTTTACATTTGATGCAAGAATATACTCAACTTTACTTGCGTTCGGGTGGTAAAGAATCATTTTCCAAATATTATAGGGCTGGATATGATGGTGCGATTTTTCACTCATTTTTGAAAGAAAATATTGTATTTTCACCGCATAATTTAGTTACAGATGCTTCTTTCAATGAATTCAACGTTATTCTCTGTCGCAATGTTTTAATTTACTTCAACAAAGAACTCCAAGACCAAGTTCACAAGCTGTTATATGGAAGTTTAAAGATGTTCGGAGTTTTGGGATTGGGGAAACAAGAAACGTTGATTAGCTCACCTTACGAAAAATTTTATGAGGAGGTAGCGGCTCAAGAAAGGCTTTATCGGAGGGTGGAATGATGAAATTTGATATTACTGTAATTGGTGCATCTTGGGGCGGATTACAAGCGATGGAGATGATTTTGGGAAGCTTACCGAAAAACTTGGCGATCGCTATCGCTGTTGCCCAACATCGCCACAAAGACTCAGAAGGTGAATTGATGAACTGTTTGCAAAGGTGTAGTTTGTTACCAATAGTAGAAGTGACAGACAAACAAGCGATCGCTCCCGGACAAATTTACCTAGCACCAGCAGATTATCATTTATTAGTAGAACCCGGTCACTTTGCTCTCTCAACCGAAGCACCCGTTGTTTATGCCCGTCCCTCTATTGATGTGCTATTTGAATCGACTGCGGATGCTTATGGAGAGCGAGCAATTGGCGTGATTCTCACAGGGTCTAGTCAAGATGGAGCACAAGGACTGGCAAAAATCAAGGCATACGGTGGTTTCCCAATTGTTCAAGAACCGACCACGGCTGTTAGTCGTATAATGCCGGATGCGGCAATCGCAGCAGTAGTTTCAGCAACAATTTTGCCTCTACCAGAAATCGCTCCTTTCTTGGTTAATCTTTGTTCTTCCTCTTTTTTAAGTTCTAATTCAGGATAAAGGAAAATTGGGTTGTAGCATCTTAATAATAAGAAATTTTGAATTTTGTAATTTTAATTGATTATGCAGTCTGCACCAAAAGTAAACATCCTCTTAGTAGACGACCATCCAGAGAATTTGATTGCTTTAGAAGCAATCTTAGAAGGGCTGGATCAGAATTTAGTGAAAGCTTATTCTGGTGCAGAAGCTCTCCGGTGCTTGTTACATCAAGACTTTGCCGTAATATTACTAGATGTGCAGATGCCGGAAATGGATGGGTTTGAGACAGCAACCCTAATTCGGCAAAGAGAGCGATCGCGCAACACACCGATAATTTTTCTTACTGCCTTTGGTATTAACGATACCATGCTGTTTAAAGGCTATACCTTAGGCGCAGTAGACTATCTGTCGAAGCCGATTGACTCGGTTATCTTAAAATCTAAGGTAATCGTGTTTGTCGAACTCTTCAAAAAAACACTGGAAGTAAAGCGACAAGCTGCCGAACTGGCTAACATTAACTCTGAACTTAGACAAAGTGAAGAGAAATTTCGTGCCTTGAGTGCTTGCTCTCCGATTGCGATTTTTTTAACCGATATACAAGGGAAATTTACTTATACAAATCCCAATTGCCAAGCATTTTATAACTTCCAACTTGATGAAACTTGGGAGGAAGGTTGGGCAAAATGCATTTATACAGAAGATCGCGATCGCGTGCTTGCCGATTTGTCACGTTCTATTGGTTGCGGACAGACATACTCAGATGAATTTCGTATTTGCCAGCCGAATAATGCTTTGTGTTGGGTTCATGTCCGCACATCGGTAATGTATTCCGATAAAAGGGAATTAATAGGATACGTTGGCACTATTGAAGATATCACAGAACGCAAGCAGGCGGAAATAGTGCGCGAACAAATGATTCGCGAACAAGCAGCACGGGCACAAGCTGAAGCCGCTAATCGCATGAAAGATGAGTTTTTAGCGATCGTTTCTCACGAACTTCGTACCCCCCTCACCTCGATACTAGGTTGGTCGAAACAGTTGCTTACAAGAAAATTTGACACCACAACCATAAATCGTGCCCTAACAACAATCGAACGCAACGCTCAATCTCAAGCGCAACTGATTGAAGATATCCTGGACGTGTCAAAAATTATCCGGGGAAAGTTACAGCTACAATTAAAAACAGTAAATCTAGTTACTTTAATTGAAACACTACTGGAAACTGTACGCCCGCAAGCCGAGGCTAAAGCCATTCAATTAGAAAGTATATTCGATCCGCAAGTACAAATTGTTTGTGGTGACGGGCAACGTCTGCGGCAAGTTATTGGAAACTTGCTCTCGAATGCAATCAAGTTTACTTCCAAAGCCGGACGAGTTGAAATAAAATTGTCGATGAAAATTGACGATGGGCAATCGGCAATCGGTAATGGTAAACAAGGGGGGCAACAAGGACAAGAAGGACAAGCTTTTTCTTCCTTGTCTTCCCCATCTCCCTTGTCCCCCCGCACTCCCCCACTCCCCCCCTCCCCCCCTCTTTCCACCTACGCGCAAATCACAGTCACTGACACAGGAATTGGCATTAATCCTGAGTTTATTCCTTACGTTTTTGACCGCTTTCGGCAAGCAGATAGTTCTTCCACTCGCTCTTATGGCGGGCTGGGGTTAGGATTAACAATTGCTCGTCACCTAGTAGAATTGCATAATGGCAAGATTTATGCTTACAGCGAAGGCGAGGGTAAAGGTGCAACCTTCACAGTTGATTTACCCTTACCAAAAGCAAATCAGTTAATGGTCGAATCTGCGGTAGAAAATAATGGAAATGCCCAAGAAAATTTACCCTGCCTCGATAATGTCCGAGTCTTAGTTGTAGAGGACAATATCGATAGCCGTGACTTTCTCAAAATTGTGTTGGAAGAATCTAAAGCCAAAGTTACGGCTGTAGGATCGGTAAGTGAAGCGATAGAATGCTTAAAACGAGATCATTTTGATGTCTTGATGAGCGATATAGGAATGCCCGGAGAAGATGGTTATCAGTTAATTAGTCAAGTGCGAGATTTAGAGCAAAAAAATGGGAGAAAAATTCCTGCGATCGCTCTGACTGCATACACCAGAATTGAAGATAAAATGCAAGCACTTGAAGCCGGGTTTCAAAAGCATCTTGGAAAACCAATAGAACCAAATGAGTTGGTGAAAATTGTTGCAGAACTTGTAAATTTATAAGCTGCTTCACCCGCATTTAGAAAAAATGCTTTTAAGCTTCGCTATACACGGTGTCTGCCCCAAGGCTTAATCAGCAAACTCACCCCAACAGCCCAAGCCACAGAAGCCGTCCAACCTGCTAAAATATCGCTGGGATAGTGCACTCCCAAGTACAACCGCGTCCAGCCAATGGCTAATATAAACAGACTTCCGGCAACTATAACCAGCCAGCACCAACGGCTACCCCAAGTTAAAATTACTAAGGCTGCGACTAAAGTCATACTCGACATCGCATGACCGCTGGGGAATCCGTAGTCAAACTCTGGTGCAGGTGACTGCCACAAATGAGGACGTACTCGATGCAGCAAAACTTTCGCCGTTCGGTTTATGATGATGCTGCCTAACAGCGTGGTAATCAAGTAGATTAGCGATCGCCATCGACGACGAATAAATAAAGCGATCGCGATCGCACTAGCAACCGGAAACACACCCCAAAATACCCCCAATTTAGTCAGCGTTGCCGCAAAAACATCAAGTTGAGGTTGAGCCGTGGAGTGAATTGCTAACAAAATCGGCACATCCCACCGAAAGCCACCTTCGTTTTCCCAAACATCTTCTGCTAATTCCCCAAAAACTTGTAAGGGTAAATAGACTCCTATTAATAAAAGCAGCAAAGACCGACGATGAGTAACGATCAGCCGCTTGAAAAAAGTTAAGAAAGACTGAAGATGTTTCCAATTAAAGTTTGAAATTCTGGGCATTATTGTACCATAAGCTTGTCAAAAACGTTGTAAATGCTAGCCGCAGCATCATTTAAACCGAGTTTGAGTACAGTGCCCCCGTAATATCTTTCGCCAGTTCCGCCGCTTGCGATCGCTCGCTAGTTGACGGTTTTATTGTCCACGCCCTGGCTTGCAATCTGCAAAACCCAACGCCTCTGTGTCGAGAAAACTTGCAATTGCCATCTCAATAACTGCTTCGATTGGATATTCAATTTCAGTAGCACGAGCAATTAGAGCGGCGCGAATTCGTTCAGGTAAGCATCCTAAAATAACTTCGGCATCATTGGGGGAAAGTTGCTCTTGGAGTTTGGCTTGCATCGCTTTACTACCCTTCGGTTGGAATTTGGACGTTGTAAGGAGGTTCGGTGGCTCTTAAAATAATGGCTTCTAGCTCCAATAGTAACGTAGGGTTTTCCCAATATGAAATCAATTGCACTGCGATTCGCACATCTTCATCGTTATACTTATCGAGCCACGCCCACAAAAAAGCTTTATGTCCACCACTGAAACGCCCCCGCAAGCTCTTGGTTTTACCGATGTAGAGCAATCCGTCAGTCTTGTGCCTGATTGCATAGATGCCAGGACGAGCCGGAATGGTCGCAAAATCACGGGTCAAGGGTTGGCATTGCTCAAAGGGAATAAAGGCGATCGCATCCAGAATTTTCCGAGCTTGAGCTTGAAGTTCATAATCATTTGTCGGCATGAAGACGAGAGGGGTGATTGCACAGAAATCATACTCTCACGAATTCTGCCATAACCTACAATCACCCTATGTAAAGGACTTTAAGAGGCTGTGACGATCACTAAAGCAGCGGAAGCGATCAAGCAAGAAACTGCTGGCGAACTTGACTGCGACTGTCTTAAAAGTCAAGCGATCGCGTTCCTCGTCGGCTTCTAACAGCTAAGTTAAGCCGCAGCTAGTATCCGTTGTATTATCACCAATATCTCTGGCTCGTCCGCTCCAACGTTTTGTTAGACTGGGTTTTCGCGACAAGTTCACGACTTCTCTGCCGCTTTCTGCTTCCTTCTTGCGTAGGTCTGCAAATATTGCATCTAAATCATAGTTGAAAGACTTCGCATACTCTTCACGGATTTGGTGGATCTCTTCGACAATCTCATCTGTCCACATGACCTAATATCCCATTAGTTCGTTGGGTGTGCAAAGGATAGGCAATACATAGCCAAAATCAAGGCTAATCTCGGCTAACTTACCCTGGATTTGAGCATTAGCAATATGTTTACAATTCCACGTTAACAGATAATCCATGCCGTGGATAGTTGCGGCGGCAATGTGAATCGCGTCTATCTTTGCTTTCGGAGGCAGATTACTCCGGGTCAGGAATTGAATAGCTAAACTTTGTACGGCTTGGTTCAATGCCAACAAAGGAAAGTCTCGCAGAATCTCCTTCGATCGCTCGTTCTACTCCTGTTTTAGCAATTTCTAGCAACCACCTTTGCTGACATCTTGCACTTTATGTCCACATCTTACGTCTGGATGCCACATGTTTCAAGGAGGGCATTGCCGCAAGGACGCAGTGGTTTAGCTACATAAGACCAAAATCACACATAAACAGGACTTTAATTTACTCAATCTTCGTTTCAGGTAGATACCAAAAGTACGCTTGATGAGACACTTTTGAATCGCCTGACAGCATTAAAATCCCTCAGATCTGAGTATTTTCTTTAAAAGCGGGTAACGCGATTCGAACGCGCGACATTCACCTTGGCAAGGTGACGCTCTACCACTGAGCTATACCCGCAACTTCAATACAAATACTATAATTTCACATAAACAACGGTTTGTCAATACCTTAATTAGTCAAAAGTCAAAAGTCCATAGTTTGTTAACTATTGACTCTTGACTATTAACTTGCTTAGACGTGTTCTCCTGACTCGGCGGCAAATTCACCTAAGCTAGCACTTTTAAAAGACGGAGGCAGAGACTGGGAGTTGCGATATGGCTCTGCCAGGTTAGAGCGCAAATTCCGCATGAGGCTACCCATTTCCAAGGCACTCATGGCGTATTCCCAACCCAAATTACTCTTAATACCTGCCCTTTCTAAAGCTTGTTGCATCGTGTCCGTTGTCAAAACGCCAAAAACTACCGGAACGCCAGTTTGAAAGGCAGCTGCGGCAATACCTTTAGCGACTTCAGAGGATACGAAATCAAAATGAGGCGTTTGCCCTCGGATAACAGCACCCAGACAAATGACTGCATCATATCTTTGGGAAAGCGCCAGCTGACGAGCCACTACTGGCACTTCAAAACTGCCGGGAACCCAAACATAATCCACCTGAGTTCCTTGAGGATTGACATCTACGCCGTGGCGTTTCAAGCAATCTTGACAGCCCTCTAGCAGCTTACTGGTAACGAGGTCATTGAATCGACCAATAACCACTGCAAACCGCAAAGGTTCTGTCTGAGTAAAAGTTCCCTCGAAAACTGCCATAACTGCCTCTTAATCAATCAACTATACATATCAGCCAATATACATTTCTTATTTAAAAGTAGAGGAGCAGGAAAGATTAGGAGATCGGGGAGAGGGGGAGAGGGGGAGAGGGGGGGATGGGGAGAAAGAATTATCCTTCTTATCCCCTTGTCCTCCTCGTCCCCGTTGTCCCGTTCTTCCTTATCCCTCTTGTCTTACTCTGCTCCGCAAATGTTTATACTATTTCCCAGCGTAAGCTAGTAGTCGTCTATACCACAAAAAAGTTTAGTATACCAACTAAAAAGACTAGGGCAAACCAGACTCCAGAACCGATCCAAAGTAGCTTTTTAGACTCACCCCAATTTTGGGGAGTGGCATAAGCTACGGGAACGCCAACAACCATGACAAACGACAACGCAACCAGCGCGACCAATGCAGATTGGAATATAATGGTCATTTTTCCTTCTCACTCTTACAGCTAAATACTAAAGATACAATATCTTAAAGGGCAACATTTAAGGTTTTTCCCCACTTTTAAGCTAGCAGAAATTGTAACCATTTAGTCATTAGTCATTAGTCCAAAGATTGATCCTTGACTGTTGACTGTTGACTATTGACTCTTAACTCTTAACTATGGACTTAATTCTTTGCCACACTACAGCTGATTTTGATGCATTAGGAGCAGCGGTGGGGCTAACGCGCCTACTACCAGGAAGCTTGATTGTGCTGACTGGGGGTTCTCATCCACCTGTAAGGGATTTTTTGGCGTTGCATAAAGATGAATATCCGTTGATTGAACGGCGTTCGGTCAATGCGGAAAAAATTCGCTCTATAAGTGTTGTCGATACGCAACAACGCGATCGCCTGGGTAAAGCTGCCGAATGGTTAGATCTACCCAACTTAAAAGAAATCATAGTTTATGACCATCACATCGCGCAAGAATCAGATATTCCCGCTACACGATCGCATGTTTCTGCTGTAGGAGCCACCACAACTTTAATGGTGGAACAATTACAACAGCAACAAATTTCTCTCACCCCTGCTCAAGCCACTGTCATGGCTTTGGGTATTCATGTTGATACTGGCTCTCTCACCTTTGGCTCTAGCACCCCGCGAGATGCTTTAGCTTTGGCTTGGTTAATGCAACAAGGGGCTAGCTTGTCGGTAATTGCTGAGTATTTAGATCCCGGTTTATCTGTACAATTGCAGCAATTGTTAACCGAAGCTATAGACAAATTACAATCTGTATGCATACGTGGATATACCATCGCCTGGGTAATGCTGAAAACAGATAAATTTGTGCCTGGGTTATCAAGTCTTGCCTCGCAGCTAATGACATTAACCGAAATTGATGCTTTGTTGCTGGCGAATGAATATCCTTTCTCTGAAAGCGAATCGCGCTTAACGGTGATTGGGCGATCGCAAATTAAGAGCGTTAATCTTCACGAATTATTTGAACCTTTAGGCGGTGGCGGACATTCTCAAGCCACATCGGTCAACTTGCGTGGAGTAGATTCACAAGCAATATTAAACCAACTTATTGAGAGCATCAAAGCCACAATTCCTCATCCTCCCACAGCTAGAGATTTAATGTCTTCCCCAGTCCGCACCATCCGTCCAGAAACCACCATCGAAGAAGCGCAGCGTATTTTGTTGCGCTACGGACATTCTGGTTTATCTGTAGTCGATGGGTCAGCACAACTAGTAGGTATTATTTCCCGGCGCGATTTGGATATTGCCTTGCACCACGGCTTCAGTCATGCACCAGTTAAAGGCTACATGACAACTAACCTGAAAACAATTACACCAGATACGACACTCCCCGAAATCGAAGCGCTGATGGTGACATATGATATCGGACGCTTACCAGTGTTGGAAAATAACCAATTATTGGGAATTGTCACCCGCACCGATGTATTGCGGGAATTACATCAAAAAGGAGAAAGACGAGGGGGGGAGAGGGAGAGGGGGAGAGGGGGGGAAAGTAATTTTAAGCTTTCTGAATTGCAAGATAAACTTGCGCCGCAACTTTGGCAGTTACTTAACATAGCATCAAAAGAGGCAGAAAAACGCGGTTGGCATCTTTATTTAGTTGGGGGTGCAGTGCGGGATTTGCTATTAGCTGAAGAATCTACAAATGCTTTAATGATTAAAGATATTGACCTTGTAGTTGATGGCTTTCACAAATCAGCAGAAGTCGGTGCTGGTGTAGAATTAGCACATACGCTTCAGCAAGTTTATTCGACTGCACGTTTAGAAGTTCATGGCGCTTTTCAAACTGCGGCTTTGCTCTGGCACAATGATCCAGAATTAGATTCGTTATGGGTTGATATTGCCACTGCCCGAACAGAATTTTATCCTTATCCGGCGGCGAATCCGGAAGTAGAGGCAAGTTCGATTCGTCAAGATTTGTATCGACGAGATTTTACTATTAATGCGATCGCGCTGCGACTTACAAATCCCCGCGCTGGTGAATTACTCGATTTCTTTGGCGGTTTACTGGATATACAAGCAAAGCAAATTCGCGTTTTACACGTTAATAGCTTTATCGAAGATCCGACGCGCATTTATCGCGGTGTACGTTTTGCTGTGCGCTTTGGATTTAAAATTGAACCGCAAACAGAAGCCTATATTCGTTATGCGATTAATAGCGGCATTTATGATCGCACTGCACAACAAAATAGCAAAACTCCGGCTTTACAAACTCGCCTCAAAGCCGAATTAAAGCATATCTTAGAAGCGCCTTACTGGAAAGCTGCTTTGGAGTTGCTTGACAACTTAGGAGCCTTGCAATGCATCTATCCTAGCCTAAAGTTAGATGAAGAACTATTGCGGCAATTACGTTTATTAGAACGTTGTTTGCGACGATTTGACACTCAACAAAGCTTGATTCCCTGGCAAATGCGCTTAGAAGCTATCATCGCCCACCTAACACCAGAATGTGGCGTTAAAGTAGCAAAAAATCTGCAATTACCAGAAGATAGTATTAAAAGGTTAGAAAAATTAACATTGGTTGAAGGTCAGGTGATGTCATTATTACCGACTTTGCAACGTCCTAGTCAAGTAGTGCAGTTGCTGCGAAAATATGACTTACCAATGTTGATTTTAATTGCCGTGCGAAGTCAACGAGTAGTAAGACGTAAAATTTGGCAATATTTGACAGTTTGGGCTAACGTTCAGCCGATTTTGAATGGCAATGATTTAAGGAAATTGGGTTACAAACCGGGACCCCAGTTTAAGCAAATCCTGGATGATTTGCTTGGTGGAACTTTGGATGGGGTTGTAAGCGATCGCGCTTCTGCTGAAGAGTTTTTATTTCAACATTATCCTCAGTAATTAAAATCTGACAATTTACTTTTGGCAAAAACAAGCGATGCTATTCTCATGAGTAAACTATACCCAAGTATCTACGAAGCCGAAGAAAGCGTATTATGGATATCAGCCATGAAAAATTTTGGATTGCGAAGAGCGATCGCTCACCAACTTTTGAAATAATCATCGCGATAAACTCTTCTACAGTTTGTGTAGATAGCTTCCAGATGCGTTGAGACAAACCACGCTGACTCTCAACAGAAAACATCCACTCACCGTCATCTTGCCTGTAAATATCTTGCTCACACCAGTAAGGGCGATCGCCATAAAGCTGGATAATACACTCTGACAAATCTCGCTCAAACAAGCGAACTGTAACAGCGAATGTAAAAGCATTATTTTCGGTAAATTCCTTAAAAAGTAAAGCAACCCCAGGCTTTTGATGAGACGCAAGTTTCACTATGCAACAACCGATACATACTTAAGCATAAATTACGCTGCACCCATTGGCGGATGTCGCTTTAATCAAAGCCCAGTACTAAAAGCAGAAGCAGTAAAGCAGACAGGCAAGCTATAATTCTCTTGCGGATGAGCGTAACAAAAATTTATGAGTAACCCCCTTGTGCAAGCATTTTTCGTTGGTAGAGCGGTAGCGGAAATCCTAAATGAACGCGTAGAAGTCGCTATAACCGATGCTTTGAGTGAACTTGGCAAATTTGATGCCGAAGCCAGAGAGCAGCTGCGCTCCTTTACAGAAGAAGTTCTAGAGCGGGCAAATCAAGCAGCAGAAGCTGCTGGTGCCGGTACATACACCACAGGAAGCAGCCAAACCAGTTCTACTTCAGTCGATGTGCAAGCAACGATTGATGAACTGCGAGCAGATATTGCTCTGTTGCGAACCGAATTACAACGATATCGTAGCAATTTTGCTGGGTAGTGGTTAAAAGTTAGGAGTTAGGAGTTAGGAGTTAGTGGATAATGGATAACAGTTAGGAGTTAGCGATTAAGGATTTTCCAACCAACAACTAACAACTAACCACTAACAATTATTAAAAACAGTTTAGGAATCAGAGTGTCTTTTCTTCCTGGGAATTCAGTCAAAAACCAGCGGTATACACGGCATATGGAAAAGGGTTATTCAGATAAAGCATACCGTTGGAATCGCGATAACTACTCTAGTAGACGGCGCTTTGTAGACATTTGGGGTTTTGTCTTGACTTTGATGTTCAGGCTTTGGCTCTACAACAAATCTTGGAGTTATCCAGGTGGAGTGAGTGAGACAAAGCAAGCTGCCAGACGCAAGGCACAAGCGATTTGGATTCGTACTACCCTGCTAGATTTGGGTCCAACTTTTATTAAAGTTGGACAACTTTTTTCTACTCGTGCTGACATATTCCCAATCGAATATGTCGAGGAACTGGCAAAGTTACAAGACAAAGTGCCAGCATTTAGCTATGAGAAGGTAGAAGCGATTATTGAGGAAGAGCTAGGCAAGAAAATTCCCGAACTCTTTCACAGTTTTGAGCCGATTCCTTTAGCTGCTGCTAGTTTGGGACAAGTTCATAAAGCTGTGCTGCATTCGGGGGAATCTGTTGTTGTCAAGATACAACGTCCTGGACTCAAAAAGCTTTTTGAAATTGATTTAAGAATTCTTAAGGGCATTACGCGTTACTTTCAAAATCATCCAAAATGGGGGCGAGGGCGAGATTGGCTTGGTATTTACGAAGAGTGTTGCCGCATTCTTTGGGAAGAAGTTGATTATCTCAATGAAGGTCGCAATGCCGATACTTTTCGCCGTAATTTTCGCGCTTACGATTGGGTGAAGGTGCCGCGAGTATACTGGCGCTACGCTTCGCCACGAGTGCTGACCTTAGAGTATCTCCCTGGTATTAAAATAAGTCAATACGAAGCTTTAGAAGCGGCAGGTATAGACCGCAAATCTGTGGCTCGTCAAGGGGCTGAAGCTTATTTGCACCAGTTGCTTGATAATGGCTTTTTCCATGCCGATCCCCACCCTGGCAATATTGCTGTCAGTCCGGATGGTTCTTTGATTTTCTACGATTTTGGGATGATGGGGCAGATTAAGTCCAACATTCGTGATGGACTGATGGAAACGTTGTTTGGGATTGCTTCTAAAGATGGCGATCGCGTTGTTAAGTCTCTCGTCGATTTAGGAGCATTAGCACCAACCGATGATATGGGACCTGTGCGGCGTTCTGTCCAGTATATGCTGGATCATTTCATGGATCAGCCGTTTGAGAATCAGTCCGTCGCCTCAATTAGTGACGATCTTTATGAAATAGCTTACGATCAGCCATTTAGATTTCCAGCAACTTTCACTTTTGTGATGCGGGCTTTCTCCACTTTGGAAGGAGTCGGTAAAGGCTTAGACCCAGAATTTAACTTTATGGAAGTTGCCAAACCATACGCAATGCAGCTTATGACGAATATGAATGGTAATGATGGCAATAGTTTTCTCAATGAATTAAGTCGGCAAGCAGCTCAAGTCAGTAGTACCGCATTGGGACTACCACGTAGATTAGAAGATACACTAGAAAAGTTAGAACGGGGAGATGTGCGGGTACGCGTGCGATCGCCTGAAACAGATCGCCTGCTGCGCCGACAAAGCAATATTCAGCTCGGAATAAGCTATGCTCTGATTATCAGCGGATTTACTGTTTCAGCTACGATTCTCTTGGTGAATCATTATGTTTGGTTAGCATTGCTTGCTGGTTTAATTGCTGTGGGAGCTTCAGGAGTGCTGATGCGCCTGCTTTTACGCCTCGACCGTAATGACCGGATGTATTAATTGTTGCAAAATTTTATGAAACTTAACTTTACCGGTGTTACTGACCCCGGACTTATTCGTTCTAATAACCAGGATGCTTATTATATTGACCCAGAAGGGCGATTTTTCGTGGTTGCTGACGGGATGGGTGGTCATGCAGGAGGCGAGGAAGCAAGTCGCATTGCAACTGCGGAAATTAAGGCATATTTGTCAGCAAATTGGGATTCTTCTAAGCCTTGCGCCCAATTGCTAGAGGAAGCTTTAAACCAAGCAAATGATGCAATTTTACACGATCAGCAAGACCACCAAGAACGCGCTGACATGGGTACAACGGTTGTAGCGGTGATTTTTCGCGATGGAGAACCGCCTTGGGCGGCTCACGTAGGCGATTCTAGATTATACCGTTTCCGTGATTCCAAATTAGCTCAGATAACTGAAGACCATACCTGGGTAGCACGGGCGATTAAAGTTGGTGACATCACCCCAGATGAAGCCCGCAGTCATCCCTTCCGCCATGTTTTATCGCGGTGTTTGGGACGTGAAGACCTACATCAAGTTGATGTCAGACAATTGGATATTCAATCAGGCGATCGGTTGTTATTGTGCAGCGATGGTCTGACAGAAGAACTTATCGATGAAAAAATTGCTTATTACCTCCAGCAAAGCCCTTTAATTGACAAAGCTGCGATCGCTTTAGTTGAAGCCGCAAAAGAGCAAGGCGGACACGATAATATCACTATTGTCATCGTCGCACTCGATTAAATTGCTAATTGGTGATTATAATGGGGAATAGGAATATTTCCAAGTTTCCAATGCCCGATGCCTTACTTGGTAAATATACTCAGCATTTTGTTCAGGTTGAGCTTTTTTTTTCTTCACAATTTGATACAAATAATTTTAGCCTCTGGATTAACTTCAGAGGCTAAATTTTTATAATTTGGTAAATTGACATCTTGCACTATCTCTGGTATGGCAAATATAATTCACCATTACAGCCTTTAATCGTTTTGTTTTCCAAGACGATTGAAGGAGGTAATACCATTGCCACCTACAAAAAGAGTGAATATTTCCGAAATCTGCTGCTACAGACTTGAGTTATATATCAGCAGGTGTAGATGCAAGAAAGATCACCAAAAAAATACCTAACTTGGAGTATGGGCAATCTGTCAAACAATTGTTATCTTTTTTAATACGGAGGAACAAATGCACGACAGTGCTATGTCCATCTACTAACCGATTAGGGCTTCTGTAAACGACATAACCTGTATTCGTTGTCTTTTGGAGTTAATTATGAATCAACCAATCGAATTATCCCTGGAACAGCAATTCAACATCCGCTCATTTGCAACTCAAGTGGAGCACATGAGCCACGAACAAGCTCAAGACTTTTTGGTTAAGCTTTACGAACAGATGGTAGTGCGTGAAGCAACTTATAAAGAGCTTCTCAAGCACCAGTGGGGCTTAGATTCCGGTTCCGCTATGGCATAGAGTAGCTCTCGTGTCGCAGTGGGCGACCTCCTTCTCTTGCTCGGTTCCAAGGAGGAAAAAAGCTGGGGATGTTTGGGGCGTCAACTCGATAGGCAACTCAAATCACACAATTAAAATTTAAAAACTCAACCAGAGAACTATTATAACTACATACTTGATGTAGTCTCAACTGATTGTAGTTTTTAGGTAGCTTTTGCAATCCTTTAAACAAATTAATGATATTTGTTTTGCACAGCTGAGACTGAAAACAGTACGCTTTTACTTGCATTCATTAGCTGGATTCTGTCCAGAGGAAATCTTGCGTAGATCCAACCACACTTTGTCGAAGCAATTTTTCACTTCGCTATTTATATTTTTTATAACGATATCTTGCAAGTTACTTATTTTGGTAACAAAAATTAATATTGATTCAGATGGAAACTTGGTTTGAAAGGTAGAACGGGGAATCTGTATCAATTACTTCCAGCTTTGCTAAAATTTGCGGTTTAATCTTTTCATACTCGTTTTTGAGTAAATTTTTACTAACTTGGGGATCGGCAGACGACACTAGTGTGCTACTAATTGTCACCCATTGTTGAAGTCGTTGGCGCTGGGTGGGGGCGATGGTTGAAAGTTGGATATGAGCACAACTATGGGGAGCCTCCCGTGCAAAGAACAAAAGCCGATAGTGACCTGTATCGCCTAATAAGCGGGTAATTTCTTTACCAGCACTTGTTTTCAGGTCGAGATAATAAGGCAGCCATTTAGCACCATGTTTGCGGTTATAAATGACGGTGAGCCACAGTAGCATCGGGTGCGGAGAAGTGATAAAAAGAAATTGATTGTAACGGGTGCAGATTAAGCGGTTTTGAATTTCCTGCTTTGGTAACATCACCCATAAAGCTGGACAAATATTGCCATTAACATGGATAGATTGGGGAAAAACAATATCGGCGATGGGTTTATTTGGGGGCCAAGAAGTAACGCGAGCCAGTTCATCGGAGAAAGATGGATGCGAATCTACCTTAGTCTTCAGCTCCAAAGAGGCTGGAGGTGTAAGCGTTTTAGTTGAAGTATCAAGTTCTTTGCCCTCCATTTGTTCAGGAGAAGAATAAGCCAATGTACCTAAATAGTAGTTAGTATGATTGCTATCTGGCAGTAACAATTTAGCAATCCCAAAATCCACAATCTTGACTAACTCGCCAAAACTAGGGTCAGTAATCACCAGTATGTTGCTGGGCTTAATATCTCGGTGAATAATTGGGCAGACTTTACCATCAACTAAAATGCCATCATGAGCGCACTGCAATCCCAAGCAGATTTGCCGCGTTATATTTAAGAAACTTGGTAAAGTCATCTGTTGCTTGCGGATGACATGGCTCAAGTTTTTTCCTTGTAAGTATTCCATAACGTAGAAGGGGGTATTATTCTCATCTACGCCATAGTCCATCACGCGAACAATGTGGATGCTTTTTTGCCCAACTAAAGCACAAGTTTTTGCTTCTTGCTGAAAACGGTCTTGCAATCGCATCTTTTCATTTTCAATTGATAGGGCAAGAAATTTAACCGCAACAGATACACCTCCCAACAAAATGTCCTTAGCACGATAAACTCGACCCATTGCTCCAGTACCAATTAACTCCTGAAGGTGGTAACGTTTGCCTAGTAAGCGATCAATGTTGGGGTCTGACATAGAAAATTCGACTTTAGTGTTCAACAATCGGGTGTAACACCTATCCGTTGGATAAGTAAGTATACGGCTTGGAAAGTTGAATCAAAGAAACTGATTAGTATATTTATCAGCATCTACCCTAGAAAAGTAGAGCTAAAGATACAAAATTCGCGATTAGGTGGGCTTGGTTTGTATAGCCTCAAGCATAAGAGCAGAAGGCTGGTGCAAAATATCAGTATATTTACTTTGAAATTAGTTACTATTCATAACTTTGATTCTGATTTATTTTTCCCAATTTTCACCCAATAGTTATTAGTCGTTGGGGATTGTTGATTATTACCCTTCTTTTGTCACTATCGGCAGAGAAAAAAGTCAAAAAATCCGCATTGGTACGCGAGATTTGCGAATTGCTGCGATCGCTCTTTCAGTCAATGTATCGTAGTTACACGCAATCACAAGGATTTTGCGCGAGTTCCTAGTTTAAAAATTGAGGAGTGGACGACACGTGAATATTCTGACTTTAGGAAGTGGGGAGACAAGGAGACAAGGAGACAAGGGGACAAGGGGGACAAGGCAAATTATTATTTTTTCCCAATGCCCAATGCCCGATACCCGATGCCCGATGCGCTATTTTTGATTAATTTCTCCTAGAAGAACTTCTTGACTTGCGCCTGTGGCTGCTGGTAGGTTGCCGGGGATGCCTAAGTTTCGCCAATATGCCAAAACTGCGAAGGCGATCGCTTCTTTAAAATCGGCACTCAACCCGACTTCATCTGTGGTTAAGACGGGGATTGATTGTAACAACTGCTGCAAACGATGTTTTAAATAAAGATTGCGACTACCCCCACCACATAAAAATACTTGCTGTGGCATTTGCGGTAGAAATGTGCGGTAATTGTGAACAATTGAAGCTGCGGTTAGTTCGGTAAGAGTTGCCAGCATATCGGCAGAACTGAGTTGGTATATTTGTGCGTTTTTTAAACACTCATGCAGGTAAGTAACGCCGAATAACTCTCTACCAGTAGATTTAGGTGGGGGTAAATGAAAGTAGTCTTGACTTAGCCATTGTTCTACCAATGCATGGCAGGGTGTGCCACTGGCTGCCCAGTTGCCGTTTTCATCGTATGTTTTAGCACCAGCAGTTAAATGGTGTACTGCCAGATCCAATAAACTGTTTCCTGGTCCTGTATCCCAACCGAGAATTTTTTCGAGCCAGTTGTCACGACGAGGTGGTATGTAAGCAAGATTACCAATACCACCAATATTTTGAATACAACGCCCTTGCTGAGGATGACTGAGCAAATAAGCATCTACTCTAGGTACGAGAGGCGCACCTTGACCACCTGCGGCAATATCAGCAGCGCGAAAGTTACTGATAGTGGTAATGCCTGTCATATGAGCAATGACAGCACCGCGTCCGAGTTGTAGACTGTAACCGATTTTGGATTGAAAATTCTCCCGGGCTTCCCCTCTTTGCCCTGGTGGTCGATGGTAAACTGTTTGACCGTGGGAGCCAATCAAAGAGGCTGGTTTGTGACCGTTTTGGATATTTTGGGCAGCTTGGGCAAAAACGAGGGCGATCGCATCATCTAATTCTGCCAATTCTGCCATTGAGATGGCAGCTCCAGCGCAAACTGCTAAAATTCGTTCTCTAAGTTCTGCCGGATAGGGATATGTTTCGCCAGCTAATAACTCAACTTTCAGATCGAAATCTGTGCCGGAAATATCTACCAAGGCAGCATCTATACCATCTACCGAGGTGCCACTTATTAAACCGATTACATAAGTCATTCGATTTTGGATTTTGGATTTTGGATTTTGCGGAAAGTCTGAGCGAACCAGGTAGATTTTTAATTCAAGTGTAGACACAAAGAGGCTTAGGTGATTCCTCGTTCGTATCTACCATTGCGGGCTGTTGTTTTTTTCCGTGGCAATTATATGTAAATCCACGTTTTTGAGCAAGCGGACTAATTTTTGCGTTAAAGACCCTTTCAACAGTATTTGCCAGCGAGATCGCTGACTTTCGCCGATAACAATCTGGGTGATGTGATATTGTTTCGCCACTTCTGCGATCGCACCAGCCACATCATTACTGCTGATATGAATAAAATTTCCTTCAAATTCTTTACACAGTTTCTCACAAGTTTCGATATATAAACTTTCCTCCTTGGTGAGGAAACTGTCTTTTTCTTTAACAAATAAAGCAAAAATAGGGGCATTCATATAATTAGCAAGCCTAGCCCCACGACGCAATAATTGCACTGAATTGGGATAGGTGGATACGCACACCAAAACCCGCTCGTGAATATTACAAAATTGTCCTGCGGGGGTGGAGGCGATCGCGTCTTCTTCGATGTTGTCTGCTACTTCCCGCAAAGCCAACTCGCGCAAAGCTATCAGGTTGCGACGTTGGAAGAAATTATCAAGGGATTGTTGGATTTGTGGCTGTGCATAAATTTTGCCTTCTCGCAACCGTTCTTGCAGAGTTTCTGGTGTTACATCTATGACAACAATCTGATCGGCTTCGTCTAAAATGCGATCGGGAACCCGTTCTCGTACTATCACCCCAGTAATTCGCGCTACCAGGTCATTGAGACTTTCCAAATGTTGAATATTCATTGTGGAGTATACATCAATGCCTGCTGCCAAAATTATTTCTACATCTTGGTAGCGTTTTTCCCGCTCTTGACCTGGGACATTGGTATGTGCTAATTCATCGATTAATACTAGCTGAGGCGTAGACGCGTAGCGGTGAGGGAGTCGCAGTCTTGGCGGTTCCCGTCGATTGCGAACTCCCGAACCCGAAGGGCTTGTCCCTAGACATCGCGCTAAAATTGCATCGGTATCCATTTCTGTCAAAGTCAATCCACCGCGAGGAATTTCCTTGCGGGGTATAATTTCCAAGCCTTGCGCTTTTTCTGTGGTCTCCTTACGTCCGTGGGTTTCCAAAAGCCCAACGACAACATCAATTCCCTCGTCTTTGAGCGCATGTGCTTCTTCCAACATGCGGTAGGTTTTGCCCACACCAGGAGCCATACCAATAAATATTTTATGTTTGCCCCGCCGTGCTGAACCTATAGAATAATAACTTCCACAATTTGTAGGTTTAGTGTTCATAAAGTTGGAGCGTTGTTGGTTGTTAGTTGGAGCGTTGTTAGTTGGAAAATCCATAATCACTAACTCCTAACTCTTATCCACTATCCACTAACTTGTAACTCCGTGCCTCCTAACTTTTAACTACTATTAACTATCTACTAACCATCAACCATTATCATTTACTGATTTTGCCTCCGATTAACTTCTTGGAGGTCGAGAGCGTAATTTAATCGCAAAACATTAACTCCAGGGTCTCCAAAAATCCCTAAAAATCTTTTATCAGTATACTTATCAAGTAAAGGACGTATTTCTTCTTCGCGGACACCACGAGCGCGAACAACTCGATCCAACTGGCCCAGCGCTGCTTGTATTGATATATGCGGGTCTAAACCCGAGCCAGACGTATAAATTAAATCGGCGAGTGGTTCAATATCCTCGTCTTTGAGTTCATTTGCCTGCTCTACAACTCGTTTGAGCAATTCTGGATTACTGGGAGCGAGATTGCTTGCGCCAGATATGCCGGTTGGTTTGGCTTGTTTTCCTTGGCTATATCTTATTGTACTGGGACGACTATGAAAATAGCGCTCATTTCTAAACTGTTGTCCAATCAAAGCCGAACCAATTGGTTCATCTTTGAAATTATATATGATGCTGCCATTAGCCTTTTCTTGAAGCAAGGGAACTTGAGCTATCAAAACAATAAATAAAGGATAAATAATTGCTGTCAGCAACCAGAGAACCAAAGTGATGCGAATTGCTCTGATAGCTTCTCTCACAATAGACATAAAACTTTTTTAAAACCTCTAATATTTACTTTATTTTTTTACTTTGCCCAATTAGTAGCGTTCTGGGCGACAAATGACATCAAATAGGTAAATTACAACTCCCAGAGTCACAAATACTAAAATACCGATCGCCCAAGCTGAACGACGTTCCAAAGTATTATCAGCAGCAGCGTAAACAACTGGAGCAATTATCAAATTCAAACAGAGGGCAATAAAAATAACTAGTGGCAATTTTTGTTTATACCATCGCCACCAAATAAATGAAATCGCCTGCACTGCATCCATTACTAAAAACTTATATTCTAAACTAACTCTTTTCATAACTCTCTTCCTTATTAGCGTCCTTGGCACCCTTAGCGGTTTGTTTTCTTAATATCGCACTAGATAGTAGAGACATTAACTACAACATCTCTACAATCTACAAATTAATATCACGCTAACCCTACTACCGTAATCAACATGTCAATCAATTTAATCGCAATAAATGGTGCAATCACCCCACCCAATCCGTAAATTAAGATATTACGCTGTAGCAGTTGATTAGCAGTTAACGGTCTAAATTTCACACCCTGCAACGCCAACGGAATCAAAGCAGGAATAATCAGAGCATTGTAAATCAGGGCTGATAGTATGGCAGAATTAATGCTAGTCAATTTCATGATATTCAAACTTGGCAGATTAGCAGTAGCAAATAGCACTGGAATAATCGCAAAGTATTTAGCAACATCATTCGCCAGGGAAAATGTAGTCAAAGCCCCGCGAGTAATCAGCAATTGTTTACCAATGCCAACTATATCAATTAACTTTGTGGGATCGGAGTCCAAATCTACCATGTTTGCCGCTTCTTTGGCTGCCTGAGTACCAGTGTTCATTGCTACTCCGACATTTGCCTGGGCGAGAGCGGGAGCATCGTTAGTACCGTCCCCCGTCATCGCTACAAGTTTGCCTTTTGCCTGTTCGCTTTGAATCACGTAGATTTTATCTTCTGGCGTTGCTTCGGCAATAAAGTCATCGACTCCAGCTTCTTGGGCAATTACAGAAGCGGTAATGCGATTGTCGCCGGTCAACATAATGGTATGCACACCCATGCGTCGCAACTGGCCAAAACGCTCGCGAATACCCGGTTTGACGATATCTTTAAGATAGATGATGCCGTAAATTTTTTGATCTAAGCAAACGGCTAAGGGTGTACCTCCCTGGTGGGAAACTTGTTCGTAAGCGGCGTTAAGTTCTAGGGAATCTTGTCCGTTACGGGAACCTACAAATCCCTGAATTGCTTTGACTGCTCCCTTACGCGCTTGATACCCACCTGGTAAGTTGGTACCACTCATGCGCGTTTTGGCGGAAAAGTAAACTGGTTCTGACTGATTGGGGTCAAATTCAACTTTTGCCCCGAACTTTTCTGCTAGTCGGACAATGGATTTTCCTTCTGGTGTATCATCAAACACGCTAGCTGCCAAAGCTACGCTGGCAATTTCCTCGATTGAGTAACCGTTTATTGGGATAAATTCTTCTGCCAAGCGATTGCCAAGGGTAATTGTACCTGTTTTATCGAGAACTAAAGTGTTAACGTCTCCACAGGCTTCTATTGCTCGTCCTGAGGTGGCAATAACATTAAATTGGGCAACTCGATCCATACCGGCAATACCGATCGCACTCAGTAATCCGCCGATGGTTGTCGGGATTAACGTTACCAACAAAGCAATTAAAATTGGTACGCTGATTGGACTTTGGACATAATAGGCGATCGCTGGCAATGTCACCACAACAAACAAAAACACTAAGCTCATAACTGCCAGCAACACCGTCAAAGCTATTTCATTCGCTGTTTTACTGCGATCTGCACCTTCCACCAAAGCGATCATCCGGTCAATAAAGCCTTTACCTGGGTCGGCAGTAATCCGGATAATTAGTTCATCGGAAATAATCCGTGTGCCGCCAGTAACTGAACTAGCAACATCCGAGCCTGATTCCTTCAGCACGGGTGCGGATTCACCAGTAATTGGCGATTCATCCACCGAAGCGACACCCATAATCACTTCCCCATCGGCGGGAATAATATCACCAGCAACTACATATACAGTATCGCTTTGTCTGAGGGTGGTGGAAGCTACTTCTGTAATTGAGCCATCAGGGGAGAGTTTTTTGGCGAGTGTCTCTGACTGAGTTGAGCGCAAAGCATCAGCTTGAGCCTTACCGCGTCCTTCGGCAACAGCTTCGGCAAAATTGCCGAACCACACTGTAAAGAATAAAATCCCGGTAATCAAGCCGTTAAAACGCTGTAAATTCTCGCCAGGGACTTGTCCAAATAGGTAAGGATCAATCGTGACTAAAAGAGTGATAATTGTGCCTACCCAAACCAAAAACATGACTGGGTTTTTGATTGCATATTTGGGATTGAGCTTGACAAAAGCATCTTTAACTGCTCTGAGATAAAATCCTTTATTGTTTACTTTAGACTTTTTCGGTGATTGACGGCGATCGCTCTTGAGAGAACGTGCAGGTTTATTTTTGGGAGGAGTTGCAACGGGATTCATATATTTGGGGAATTGGGCATGGGGAATTGGGAATTAGGCAATTTGAGGAGGGGGAAAGGGAAAAGGATAAAGGGAAAAGGATGAGAAAAAAGAAATATTTCTCCCCCTGCTCCCCCTGCCTCCCCTGCCTCCCCTGCTCCCCCCCTCCCCTCCTCTTCTAGCTACCGGAAGCGAGTTTAAAACCTTCGGCGATTGGACCTAATGCTAAAACGGGGAAGAATGTCAGTACCCCTAAAATCAAAATTACTCCAGCTGTAACAATAGTAAATAGCAGAGAATCGGTTCTGAGGGTACCGGGGGTTTCTGCCACTGTTGGTTTATGAGCCATACTGTCAGCTAAAAGTAGCATGGCGATAATTGGTACGTAGCGTCCTACTAAGATGCTCACACAAGTACTTAAGTTCCACCATAAAGCTGTACGTTCAGGTTGGGTATCAGCTAGTCCTTCTAAACCGGAACCGTTATTCGCAGCAGCTGAAGCATATTCATAAACTACTTGGGAGATGCCGTGAAAACTTGGGTTGGTAATTCCCGATAAAGTGTTGGGGGAAGCTAAGGCGATCGCGCTGGGAATTAAAACTACAATTGGATGAACAAGCAAAACAACGCTAGCAAGGATGATTTCTCGCTTTTCAATTTTGCGTCCGAAAAATTCTGGAGTGCGTCCCACCATCAGCCCAGTTAAAAATACGGTGAGAATTAGGTAAATCAATAAGTAAGCGGTGCCTGTTCCTTGACCGCCCCAAATAATCTGCAAAAATAAGTTGAAAAGGGTAGAAAAGCCACCCCCAGGCATGAGAGAATCCTGCATACCGTTGACAGCGCCGCACATAGTTGCAGTGGTCATGACTGCCCATAATGCAGTTTGTGCCCAGCCAAATCTTACTTCTTTGCCTTCTAAATTCGGCTGATCTGCTCCTAAAGCGGTATTAATTAAAGGATTTCCTTGCAGTTCACTGCTGGCTGCGATGCCAACTAAAACCACGAAAATTATAAATACCATCCAGAAAAGCAGCCAAGCTTGTTTGGTGTTGTTGGCAAATAAACCATAGGTATAAATCAATGCCGCTGGAATCGAAATCATGGCGATTTCTTCAATTAAATTAGAAACGCCATTGGGATTTTCAAAGGGATGTGCCGAGTTAACCCCAAAAAAACCGCCGCCATTTTCGCCTAGTTGTTTGATTATCTCAAAAGATGCTACTGGACCTCTGGCGATGTACTGCGTACTTCCTTCGAGGGTTGTGACAACTTGCGGTGCAGCTAATGTTTCTGGTACACCTGTTAAAAGTAAGGCGATCGCTCCAATCACCGAAATTGGTAGTAAAATCCGTGTGATACCACGAGTCAGATCGACGTAAAAATTTCCCAAAGGTCTACCTGTTAACCCGCGAATAAAGGCAATTCCTACCGCTAACCCCGTTGCTGCTGAGGTAAACATCAAAAACCCTAAAGCTGCTGTCTGGCTGAAATAACTTAAGGTTATTTCGCCGGCGTAGTGTTGTTGGTCGGTATTTGTCACAAATGAAATCGCGGTGTGTAACACTGTATCCCAGCTAGGCATGTTTAACCGCGTGGGATTAAAGGGCAAAAATTTCTGAAGCGCTATTAATAAATATACGAAAATGCCCATGACGAGATTACTGTACAGTATTGCCCGCGCGTACTGCCAGCCAGTCATGTTATCGGGAACGCGGACACCTGCTAGTGTATAAATAAGTCTTTCTACAGGCTGCATTACAAAGTCAAGTAGCGTTTTTTCTCCTAAGAAGACACGGGCTATGTATTTACCCAGAAGCGGAGTTATTCCTATGACAATGCAGAGCGTTAGCCCAATTTGCAACAAACCTTGTCCCATGTATTTCCTTTAGTTCTTTCAACTACCTACAAACCGATGCTGAAACGTTAAACTTAACAACCTGTGAATTTTATTTGGCGATTAATCGGCGATATTTATTATCACTTCAATTTTTTATACTAGATTTACTCTTCTGTGTTATTACTAATTTTCAGAGATTTTTTGAACTGTCCGACAAGAATACTTAAATTTTACTCTTATTGATTTATTTCCTATATCATATTATTTAGCTTTATATTTGCTACTTTCAGACACAGAATAAATTGTATTTTTGTCAAATTAGATACAAAACAAGAAAGTATAAGTTGACACAAGTTTGCAAGGTTAATAACAATAACTCAGCTTTAGCGAAAAATTATATTGCATATTCAACATTTTTGGAAAAAAAATAAACTTATTAGTAAATTTATTAGCGCGATCCAAGAGCGATAATTTTGAGATGTTTTATTTATTCGTAGTTAATGAGAATGCTTATTTTGAATAATAAAGTACCCACTACGAGAAGAGACGTTCCAGCGGAACGTCTCTACAAAGCGATTGATATACGATATAATTTTTCAGCTAGCTTTACATCATATTTAATGGGTCTACATCTATTGTTAAGCTAACAGATGTAGGACAAAGCGATCGCACTTCTTCCCAATCTGGCAGTTGTGGCAAAGCATCAGGAGCAAACTTAATTAATATCTGCCAGCGATAACGATTTGCTACTCTTAAAATACTCGCTGGTGCTGGTCCCAATATTTCAAATCCCTCTTTTGAATTCAAAGCCGTTGCGATTATTTGCGCGGCATTTTGTACTTGAATCGCATCTAAACTACTTAAGCGCAATAAAATCAATCTTCCATAAGGAGGATAATTTAATGCTTGTCTTTGTTCTAATTCCGCATGAATAAAAGACTCATAATCATGCCTTTGCACTGCTTCAATTACTGGATGTTCTGGTGTGTAAGTTTGTATTATTGCCTTACCAGGATCGTCACCTCTACCAGCACGTCCGGCTACTTGAGTTAAAGTTTGAAATGCGCGTTCGCTGGCGCGATAATCTGATAAATTCAACAACCCATCAGCCGCAACTACCCCCACTAATGTTACTTGGGGTAAATCTAATCCTTTAGTGAGCATTTGCGTACCCACTAACAATTCAGCTTCACCGTTAGCAAATTTAGTTAACAGGGTGCGATGTGCGCCTTTGTTGCGGGTGGTATCGCTATCAAAGCGAATAAAACGCAATTCAGGAAACTGTCGCGCTAATTCTTGTGCGACTCGCTGCGTACCGCTACCAAAGAATTTTAAGTAAGGCGAACTGCATTCGGGGCAATTTTGAGGATGCGATCGCGCAAAGTTACAGTAATGGCAGCGCAATAATTCGGGCGCACCTTCTTCAGTATGGTGATACGCCAGGGAAACATCACAATGAGGACATTCCAGCACATATCCACAACTGCGGCAAGATACAAAAGTACTGTGTCCCCGGCGATGGATAAATAAAATTCCCTGTTGTCGCTTTTCTCGTAACTCTAGCAAAGCGTCTTGTAGCGACCTACTAAATATAGAACGATTTCCCTGCTGCAATTCTTGGCGCATATCCACCACTTCCACCGGCGGCAAAGGACGAGAGTAAATGCGTTCGGGGAGGGGGAGGTAGTGGGAGGGGAGGGGGGGAGCAGGGGGAGCAGGGGGGGATGAGGGAGATGGAGAGACAAATTCCCCCTGACTTCTGACTTCTGGCTCCTGACTCCTGACTTCTGACTCCTGACTCCTAACACTTAACCAACTTTCTAACGAAGGGGTGGCGGAACCTAAAATTAAAGGACAATTTTCTAACTCGGCTCGCCACTGTGCGACGGTTCGAGCGTGGTAGGTGGGGATGGGTGAGTCTTGTTTAAAGCTGCTGTCGTGTTCTTCGTCTAAGATGATTAAACCTAAGTTTGGCAAGGGTGCAAAAACGGCGCTTCGGGTGCCTATGACTACTTGCGGTTCTCCTGTCAGCATTTGTCGCCAGGTGTCGTAACGTTCACCGTCTGAAAGGGCACTGTGATAAACGCTGACTTTGTTACCAAATCTAGCACGAAAGCGATCGGTTAATTGCGGTGTAAGTCCAATTTCTGGAACTAAAACAAGGGCGGATTTATTTTGATTTAGTAGGGGTGCGATCGCTTGCAAATATACTTCTGTTTTTCCCGAACCTGTCACCCCATGCAATAAAACTTGAGCATATCCATTTAGTTGATTTATTGTCGCTAACGCTTGCGATTGAGCTTGTGTTAATGATTTCCCTTGGTCGGCTAATATTCCACTAGCGGGAGTTTCGCTTCGCAATATTTCCCGTTCTTGAATAACAATATAACCCTTTATTTCCAGCGTTTTTAGGGTAGAAGAACTCGCACTACAAATTTGCAATAATTCACTTTTCCATAACTCGCCACCGTGTCGCCGCAATACTTCTAAAATTTCTTTTTGGCGAGTTGTTAAGTCACGATCAAAGCTACTTCCTACCATTGTGACTGCTTTTTGCAGCTTTGGTCGAGTTAATCGCGGCGGTTCTAAATAGCTTTCTACCATACCGCATCGCGATAATTCGCGTACTCCTCGATATGCGCCCTTGACTTTTTGTTGAAGGTAGGTAAAGCTGTAATCTCCTGCTGCTGAGGAACGCAGAAGCTCTACAATTTGTCGCGCTGCATTCGACAAGAAAGCTTCAGTACTAGGCAAATCCGGGGATGTATCTTTCAAAACCAAACGGATACGCCGTTGCGATCGCCCTAATAATCCGGGCGGTAATGCGACTCGTATCACTTGAATCAGTTGTGTGTAATAATACTGCGACACCCTTTCTATCAATGTCCAGTAGTTATCTTGAAAAAAACCGCTATGAATTACATCTTCAACATCTCTAATTTTTTCTCGTGGTATGTCCGCGCTCGGTTGTGTTAATAATCGAATAGCGATCGCTCCTAACTGTTGCGCTCCGAATGGCACACTTAAAATATCTCCTGGTTTACAAAGTAACTGAGGTGGCAATCGGTAAGTAAATAACCCTGAGCTTCCCGGACAGTCTACCAACACTTCTATCCACTGCTCAACAGCTTTGCTTGATTCGTATGAACTACTCGGTTCGGCTACTACCAATGGAAATAAACTTACGCCATTACTATACATAGCTTTTCAATTAATAGACAGTTATTTGCATCTTTTGTACTTGGTCAGAATTTACCTGACTAAGCTAACTTTAACTTTTGGCATTTATTAAGATGAATTGTATTTCGCAATACTTTTCTACCCCATAATACTTGATAAGTTTCGTCTTATGTAATTTCCTCGGTCAAACTAATCTCAACTCAAGGCAGAAATAAACATTTGATGTCGGATCTAAAAAAAAATCAAATCATCTTCGCTTATTCCTAAAAGCTGTCTTCATATACTAAGTAAGGTATAGGAATTTTCCGCCTATTGATAGATATTCAGCCCTTTCAGTATATGGGATGCTGTAATTCAGATAAATATAGTTCAAGTTTAGACAGCCGACATATTGGTATTTTTAAAGGAAAGTTGGCAGGGGTTGCATTGACTCCGACAAACAAGATTCTGAAGACTTCGACCAATATTCAGGCTAAAAAATAAAAAGGTATAGAAAAATATAGGAAGATTTAAGGTTTAAGGATGATTCCGAAAAATATTTATATTTGTTAAGGTTGAGAAAGTTTGAAAAATTGACAGATTGGCTAATAAAGAAAAGAATAAAGGATATATGTGTTAGGAGTGTAAGCAGAAAGTGCAAATACCAGTATTGAATCTGGAGTTATATATAACAGGAACTATGAAATGAAAGATACAGATTGAATGTCGCTTTCAATGAGACATTAGCAGAAACCTATATTTTGCTATAAGACAGGTGCATTTGTTCCTTAGGGAAGACTACCAAACCGAAAACGCAGCTGTCATTAAATTATGTACCAAACAAAGCAACAATCCCTAAAGGAAATTATGAATATTGCTGAATTGGGAACAATGGAATTACTAGTAGAAAATGCTGTTGAGAGTGAAGTGCCACTCGAAATAGAAGCAATACCAGATGACTATACAGCGATCGCTGAAATAGAAACAATAGAAACAATAGAAACAGATGAACGCGATGGCGATCAAATGGCGGCAGCGCGACCATCCGGATATAATAAAACCGAGCATGATGATGCTGTGGGCGCGTTTTTCAAAGAAATGGCGCGTTATCCCCTGCTCAAAGCCGACGAAGAAGTAGAATTAGCGCGGCGAGTGCGGTTTAATGAAGAAGTCAGGGAATTACAAGTTTCCTTAACGGAACAGCTGGGTGAACAAGCTAGTAAGGAAAAAGTCGCATCCTCACTAGAAATGACAGAAAAGCAACTAGAAAGTCGCTTGTATCAAGGTAGAGTAGCGAAGCGCAAAATGATTCGCTCAAATTTACGCTTAGTAGTATCAATTGCTAAACGATATCTTAATCGCGGAGTACCTTTCCTAGATTTAATTCAGGAAGGGGCAATGGGCTTAAATCGCGCTACAGAAAAATTCGATCCAGATAAAGGATATAAATTTTCTACATACGCTTATTGGTGGATTAGACAAGCAATTACACGAGCGATCGCTAACGATGCACGCACAATTCGCTTACCAATCCATATTGTTGAAAAACTTAACAAACTTAAAAAAGCGCAACGGGAACTCAAACAAAAGCTTTGTCGCAACCCAACAGAAGCGGAGATGGCAGAAGCTTTAGAAATACCTTTGCCACAACTACGCCAACTACAACAACTACGTCGTCAGGCACTTTCTCTCAATCACCGCGTCGGTAAAGAAGAAGACACGGAATTGATGGATTTACTAGAAGACGAAGATAATCAATCTCCTGAAGCAAAAATGAATGAAAACATGATGCGTCAGGAGATTTGGGAAGTCTTGGGTGATGTGTTGACACCACGGGAAAAAGACGTGATTTCTCTCCGGTATGGTTTGACTACGAGCGAACCGTGTACCTTAGAAGAAGTAGGCAATATGTTTAATTTGTCTCGCGAACGAGTGCGACAAATTCAAAGCAAAGCCATGCGAAAATTACGCCGTCCTCACATAGCTAAACGCTTGAAAGGTTGGTTGGTGTAGTCAGGAGGCACGGAGGCACGGAGTCAGGGGTCAGGAGTCAGGAGTCAGGAGTCGTTGGACTATTGACTTTGGACTCTTAAGTTTAGACTATTGACTTTGGACTATTGACTTTGAACTAATGACTTTTGATAACGATTTGATTTTGCGGTTTGCTGAACCAGCAGATTGCAAGGTGCTATTTGAATTAATTAAGGCGTTGGCAGAATACGAAAAATTATCTCATGCCGTCACTGGTGATGCTCAGTATCTGAAAGAGCATTTATTTGGTACTAAATATATTGAAGCCATTTTAGCAGAGTATGCAGGGCAAGCTGTCGGCTTTGCTCTGTTTTTTCATAATTACTCAACATTTCTGACTAAGCCAGGAATTTATCTAGAAGATTTGTTTGTTTTACCGAAATACCGACGAAAAGGTATTGGGAAAGCTTTGTTGACAAAATTAGCTCAAATAGCCGTGCAAAGAAATTGTGGACGCTTAGAGTGGAGTGTTTTGGATTGGAACGAGCCAGCGATCGCATTCTACCGCAGCATGGGAGCCTCAATTTTAGACGATTGGCGAATTTGTCGCGTTACAGAAGAGGGGTTGAATAAATTGGGGGGTAGGGAGTAGGGGGAGTGGGGGAGTGGGGGAGTGGGGGAGTGGGCAGGAATTACCAATGCTTAATGCCCAACAATTAACAACGCTCCCATCCACCATCCACTAACAACTTACAACCAACAAAACTGCTAAGTTTGACAGCTTGTCTTTTGACGAAGGCAATAGAGCAACTGAAAATTATGAAGGATATTGCAATAAACAGTCCTTTTTTTGCAGAGAGAACACGGGATGAAAAAGATTCTTTCGGTATTGTTGTTATGCGTAACAATCTTTACCTTTGCCTTTAACAGTCCAGCTTTAGCAGACGCAACCGCTGGAGCGAAAATTTTTAGCGCCAATTGCGCGTCTTGTCATGCTGGTGGTAAAAACTTAGTTCAAGCTCAAAAAAATCTGAAGAAAGAAGCTTTAGAAAAGTATGGCATGAACTCGGCAGAAGCGATTATTGCCCAAGTTACAAAGGGTAAAGGTGCTATGCCAGCTTTTAATGGTCGTTTAAAACCCGCTCAGATTGAAGACGTAGCTGCTTACGTGTTAGATGAGGCAAACAATAAAAACTGGAAGTAAAGAAGAGTTAGGAGTCAGGAGTCAGGAGTTAGGAGTCAGGAATTAGTTGTAGAGACGCTATATATCGCGTCTCTAGGAGGAGCAAAGGAGCAGAATCAGAAGTTAGAATGCAACCTGAGTTGGGGTTTTTATCGCTCCTGGTAGTTGACGTTGAAACGTATTTATGCTTTAGACGTAAAGGTGCAAAAACACGGTTTATTTATCCCACGTAGAGCGTAAGATACCAGACTGAATTCTAGCTCCTGAATTCTGAATTCTTTGTTGCTGCACGTTTTGCAAAAAAATCAAATTGGGAGATTTGTTTATGAATCGCTGCTATCGATTCATTCTCAGTTTTATAATGGCGATCGCTCTCAATTTTGTCACTTTTAGCGCTTGGGCAACACCGATTGCTAGCGACTTGTTGAAGTTGGGTGTAGACAAGATGCAACGCGGCAATTATCAAGAAGCAATTCAAGATTTAACTGAGGCGATTCAGCTTGAAAGTAATTTTGCCGCAGCTTATAGCGATCGCTGTCTTGCGTATCTTCAATTACAAGATTACCATAGTGCGATCGCAGATTGTACAAAAGCGATACATTTTGCACCAAAGAATGCTGAGGCTTATCTGAATCGGGCATTAGCACACTACAGACAAGGAAATTATACAGATGCGATCGCCGATAATAAAAAAGCGATCGCTCTTAACCCTGATGATTTTCGAGCTTACTATAATCGTGGCATCACAACTGCTATATTGGGGAATCAACAACAAGCGATCGCTGATTACAATAAAGCTCTGTCGATAATTCCGCAAAACTTCCAATCTCTGCAAGCGGATATATATAATGACAGAGGGTTAGCTCGTTTAGAGTTGGCAGATTTGCAAGCAGCGATGCTGGACTTCAATAAAGCAATTCGCCTCAATGCCAAAGATTATAGAGCTTACTTTAATCGAGCTTGCGCTTGCACGAGAACCGGGGATATTTTAGGTGCAGTGCGCGATTTTTCGGAAGTAATTAGACTTAATCCTAGTAATGCTCAGGCTTATGTTAATCGAGGAGTTGCCCGACATTGGTTAGGATATCATGAAGCGGCGATCGCTGACTTAGAACAAGCAGCTGAGTGGTTTGGAAACTTGAAACAGAAAGTTGCTTACCAAAAAACTCTCGATTTACTTAAATCTGTGCAAGAACTAATACCATCGGAAACAGAGATTGCCCTGCTTTGATACTAATACCGTTTCTTGATGAAGCTACAACATATTTTACCCCCCGGCTAATACCGTTTCACTTTAAAGTTGATACAAATGGGCAGCAGGGGAAGCAGGGGAGGCAGGGGGGCAGGGGGAGAGGAGGAAAAAGAATTTGTATCATGAATTTCGTGAAATGGTATAACGCCGTCCCCCCTTACCAAGGGGGGACTACAGGGGGGTTCATGGCGTAAAATCGTAGCGTTTTTAAACGTAGTAAACGTTAAATTGTAGGGTGCGTTACGCGCTGCTTTAACGCACCGCATTTATTATGTTAATAACTAATTTCTCGCAGTCAACTTATCTAAAAAATCCATTTTCACTGCCACATTATATAAATCTCGCTTAGTGGTTGAGTTTTTCACCTCACCCTCATTCAGAGCAATAATGTAAGGTTCGCCATTAACCATCGCGATAATTGGTCCACCAGAAGAACCACCAGCCGTATCGCAATCATGCAACAGAAAATTCGCTTGTTCTCGAAGAATACTGCAACCGGCTTGAAAACTCGCCGTCCATCCAGCACCAGTGCTGAAATATTGTTGATATTTTGCGCTAGGAAAATCGCCAGAATAGCCGACGAAAAAGTATTTTTTCTGGTTACGAATTAGAGATGAGGAAGCAATGGATTTCACACCTAAATAGCCATATTTGCGACCGAGAGGCTTGTTAATTTTCATTACAGCCCAGTCGTTTGCATTAAGCGTTGCACCTTCTTTGAAATCCGTCCCATAAACAACTTGCGTCACATTTGCCACATCTCGCGTATCTTGTACTTGACCATCGATGACGTTTGGCAAAAATTGAATTCTCTGGCTTAACTTACCATTTCCTGGGTCAATGACACAGTGAGCATTAGTTATAACAATATCCTCGCCAATTAAGGCTCCTGTGCAATGATAACTTCCAGCATCGGCTGTAGTACCTTGCACTCGCCCAATAGTTGACCAAGGATATTTTCTGCTCAACATGGGGATGCGGTTATCTATCTGGTCAGGAATTCCCCGCGTACCACCTTCGTTAGGTTTTGCCGACTGACCAAGACCAGATGGCAAAAAAGGTTTATCACTGCCTTGTATTCGTAATTTACCTGCATCTTTGAAACTTGTAAACTTTGGTTGGGTAGTTTGTTGTGGTTGTGTCTGTGCTTGTGCTTGCACTGATGCCCAATAGCTCAAAGTTGCAGCACTGAGAATTCCTGATAGAAACAAAGCGAAAGGTTGTTTATAGATTGATTGTTTAGTCATGATATTATTGCTCCTTTATTATTTGTTAACTGGTTACCAATTTTTACCTTTTACCGGGAGCATCCCAATGAATGCAAATCTACTAAGATAATGAGTCGTCATTGCGAATGAAGCGAAGCGGAATGAAGCAATCGCAACATCCGTACTTTGCGATTGCTTGTCTGCGACACGCTCCGCGAACGCTTCACTACGTTACGCTCGCAATGACAAATTATGTTTTTACACATTTGGGATGCTCCCCCTTTTACCTTTTACCTTTTCCTCAACGCCACTCACCCTGTAAGGTGAATGCAGACCAATAATAAGGGTTTTGCAAACTTGAATTTTCCCATAACTTCAATTGTGCAGCACGCAAAGCAGCTGTCGGCGACTTGCCGGAGTTCAACATTTGCGTGTAAAATTCTTGCATCA